>JGI26340J50214_10000001_pt1 | contig 142407 bp, 129 predicted proteins | sample BogFormECP12_OM2_FD_50214 | JGI IMG/M metagenome (IMG submission 50214)
GGAGCAGGTCAAACCGCGGTTTTCGACGCCTCCGGCCCGCGCGCAGCGCGACTTACCGTTGCAAGGCGGCCCGACGGGCCGATCTTGGCCCCCAACGACCCGGAATCCGGGGAATGTCGGCTTAGGTGTCACGGCTGCGGAGCACGGGGACAGACGTCGTCTCGGTGAAGCGGAAACGCGAGAACCAGTAAGCCATTGATTTCCACCGCGTTCCGTTGGCCCGGCAGCGGGTATGGATCGAAAGACCCAATCCGTTGTTCAGTGAATACGGATCAGAATTCGAAAGGAGCGGCCATGAAGACCGCACTCGGTGCCCTTACAGCGCTCTCGATCGCTGGCGCCCTATATGTGCAGCCAGCCCATGCCCAGGTGCAGGTACAGCCGGCACCAGGATTTTCTGTTCAGATCGGCCTGGGAGCGCCTCCACCTCCGGAACCGCGGAGAGACGAATGGCGCGGGGGTGAAGGATATTATGGCTCGGGATCGGAGGAGAGGCGGGAGGAGCGTAGGGCGCGCGAACGCTGTGATCGGATCTTGAAGCCGTTAGAGCGGGATCGATGCTTCCACAGCCTCTCGAATGAGGGAAGGTGAATTTGGTCCTGGCGTTCTTGATTTAGCTAAATCAGGAAACAATGCCGAGTGACGACGACGCAACCTGTCCAGTTAGCACTTTGCCGAGCCGAGGAGCCACATGCGAACGCAGGAAAGAGAGCTTTACAGCAGCCCGAATGGGGATAGGTGCTATCTAGCTCGCGAGCCCGAGACGGGAAGACTGTTCGTTCGGCACAAGGCGAACGTCCCATCAGGCGGACAGGTGACCGATGTCGATATCGGCGCGTTTCTGAGTGGAGGCCGCCGACATCCCGAGCATCAAGCGCTCTTGCACCTGATCGGAACGCTGGTTGAAAGCGATCCACGGCGAATTGCGCGGCGAAGCCGGTGAACCAGGCTATCCCAACACAGCCGAAGTCAATGAGGCGACGGCCGCCCAGACCCCTGCCCGGAACCCGAGCGACAAGAGCAATATCACGATCCAAGACGCTCCTGTACCCAACCGAAGGTCGGGGTCACGGTTCTCGACCAGTCGGTCTGCCAATTTCCGCTCGCTTACCGAATAAATATGCCGCAACACACGCTGCTGCCGCCCACCAGCACCTCGTCATCAGACGAGCGTCATTCCGTTACTGCACTCGAAAGGCACCACCCGCCACAGTCACCGGTGTCAAAAAAGGGTCATCCCCAACAGCCGCGGGACGGCCCTCGCTTCAGGCCGTTCGCACGATGCGCGCCATTTGATGGAGCGAGGAGCCAGTTTGATGACCGAGGAGAGAGCCCGCCATTACGCCAAAGCGCTCGCGCGTGGCATGGGCATAACTTTCTACGTGGTACGCAGCCGCGAAGGCCGCTTCCTGGCGGTACAAATACCATCGGACGACTGCGAAATCCTCGCGACAGTCGCCCCGCCACGCAGCGTGCGCGACACCCCGCAATCTCGCCCCGAACAGCGTGCTGCTTAACATTAGCGCAGCAAACAGCGCGGCTCGTCGGCACCGGTAACTCCGAGGTGGCCAGCATTGCGGACCTCCTGATTGGCGGGCACGAAGCGGGCGAGGAATATAAAACCCGGTCGCCAGCCGCGGGCATCTCCGGCCGAGGTCTGCCTTTGTCCGACATTCGCATCTCAGGAGGTATCTACGCTCCGGGGGCACTGACGATGCTGCACGTTAACATCTTCGACCGGAAACAAACCATAGAGGGGCTTGGTGATTTTTATCATTGAGTCGAGCGGAAGTTAGCTTCCGCACGCCCGACGGCTCCGCCTCTGTCAGCCCAGAACCGACACAGCTAACGCCACCGCGGCCCAGATCATCGCCCACAATCCTAGCGACAATAGCAGGATCACGATGAGCGCTGGTCCGACCTCCAGCGGAACGGTGATCGCGCGCGCCGATCGCTCTGATCGCGATAACTGTGCAGTGATACCGGTCTCACGACGACGAGCTTTACGTTCGGAGGCAAGCGCCCGTCGGCGTCGCCTCCGGTAAGCGGGCTCCGCTGGAGCGAGGCCAACCTTCCAGCGACGCATAAAGCTCTCTCCGCTCCTCACGGCTCTAGCAACGTGTATTCCGTAAACACTGCTGTCGGCATTACAGTTCCGCACATCCGGGTGACAAAAAAGGTGTGAGGACGCCGGCACAAACCGCCGCCCGAATCGGCACAGCGCCATCGGTGCGCTGCGTCTTGTTGTCGGTGCTCAAAAAAATCGAAGCGGGTGTGACCCGGTTCACACCAACACGCTGGCGGGTCGCGGTAGAAGCTCGACGCGGATGTTCGGAGGTGCCCATGAAGAGAAGCTCCAGGTGGAAATATGCGTCTTTCCCGGTCGCCATCCTCGCGCTCGCAGGATGCGCCCATATCGACGATCCCACCGGCGCCATCGAGCGCAAGTACTTCGCCGATGGGCCATCCCAGGTGACGGTGCAGATTGCCGCGCCGTGCTGTGCCGCGAACGGCTTCGCCAGCGATCTGTATTATCCGACGAACCTGGGCGCGAACAACTTCAAGCACCCGATCGTCACCTGGGGTAATGGCACGGGCGGGACTCCCACCGGCTACGACTACTTCCTGCGCCATCTTGCTTCGTGGGGCTTCGTTGTGATTGCGTCGCAGGACCGATACGAGCGCAACGGCGCCTCGATTCTCGCCGCTGCGCATAAGATGGTCGATGAAAATTCAAACCCCGGGAGCCTGTTCTTCAACAAGCTCGACATCTATCACATCGGTGCGGTGGGCCACTCCCAGGGAGCCGGCGGGGTGGTGCGGGCGATGATCGATTCGACCGCAACGCCTCCGTACCCTCCGATCATCACGGCCGTCCCGGTCGAGCTGCCGGGACAGCGATTCTGCTTCTGCGCGCCGGGCGATGTGCTGGACACGGCGGCCGTCACGCACGGCTCAGTGTTCTTCGTCGACGGTTCCGCGGATATCCCCGTTTCGCCGCCGACACAGTCGCCGCAGACGGCCGGCGAGCAGTCGATCGAAGCGTTCTACGATGCAGTGCCGACGGTCGATGCGACAGGCCAGCCCAACGGCGTCGTAAAGCTGAAGGGGACGCTGCTCCTCGCGAACCACAACGACATCGGCGGGCAGCCGCAGTGCCTGCCGGGCACGCCGTTCTGCGATATCGGGGTATTCGGCTATCTCGGGTATCCAACCGCGTGGCTGGCGTATCAGCTCGGCGTGGATCCGTCAGCGAAAGCGGCGTTCGTTTCAGGAAGCGGAGAGATGTTTCAGCAATGGAGCCACTGGCTCTACGTTCAAAGCAATGTGCAGTGATTCCCGGCCTCTCCGGGTCACTCACGCGCGTAATAGCGGCGCGGAGCCGGATTCCGACATCTCGACCGTGCCGCCCGACCCTCCGGTGCGGCTGCACGCCCCGTGCGGCGTCGGGCGATTCAGCTGCTTTCAGGGATCCACCGCAACGTGACAGTCGACGCCCGCCCGTGGCGGAGCTCCTCTGCGCGCTGCCGGTACAATTCCGAAGATGCCCGCGTTGGACATGGGGCCGCCGCCGCGTTTGAACCAGTCGAGCAGCTGCGCGACGTCATCTCGTGCAGATCCTGGGCCAGCAACGGCGCCGCCTTCGGCAGTTGGACAAAGCCGTTCTCGATCATCTCGGTCTGAGCGTGCAGACGCATGACCTTGTCCGATTGCGGCTGATAGCGGGTGACGGCATAGAGGCCGTCGGCAACCGACTCCTGGATCAGCTGGGTCCGTCCCCGAGGCCTTGTCATCGATCAACACGACACTGGGGCGCAACCGCTCGTATTGCTCGCGCACTGAGCGCTTGATGTCGGCACCCCATCCGGTCAGCGGGCGAGATAGCTTGCGGGCGTCAGAATATCGGCTCCGCGAAAAGGATTAAGGGCGAGCAGGTCGGCGTCGCCGGTGATGATCAGTTGCGCCGCACCATTGACGGCGAGCTCGACAAACTTGTCGTGCTTCGGGTCGCGGCAGGCCCGGACGATACGTACGATCGGGACTCTTTCGGCAATACGGTCGAACAGGCGCAAGAACTCTTGGCGTTCCTCGATCGTCGTATAGGGATCGAACTTCTTACGGGCGAGAACATCGGCCAGCTCGATGATCGTGTCATCGGAGGCAAGCAGCTGGGCCTCGGCTACGGCTCTGCGAACAGCCTGCCCAGGGATGGAGCCGGGGAGAAGCAGCCTGCTGACGAGCGCGTTTGTATCAATGACGACCCGCTCCCTAGCCTTCGGTCGCCAAGTCCTTCCGGACGACGACTCGAGTTTCGTGTGGGGACCCGTCGGATCGGGTTTGACTGCTGATCCGGCTGGAACTCTCGCGCGGCCCTACGAGCGCTTCGTTGCACGCTATGGCGAACGACCGCGGCCTCATCGCGACGATGCAGCGGTCTTTGAGACCGGTGCGTGACCGGCTTGCCGAACTCAAGCTAGCGGACCGCCTACAGCGCTAGACGATCGCCTCGCCATTCGATCGGGCCGAGTTCGAGGCTTGGAAGAACGGGGCATGGCATGGCTTTCATTATAGACGTGTCCGCGCCGCGATGTGTGAGCTTGATCACAGGTAGGGAACTCTCAGTTCGAGTATGATGGCCCTCAGCGCGGAGTTCGGATGGATCAGGTCGAGGGAGGACATCAATGCGCTATTTGATGCCCACGGGCATCGGCCGAGGCGATACGGTCCCTACTAGCTGCGCCGGCCGGAGGCCGCAGAATTTCAACGCTAAGATCTTGGAGGGAGAGAATGGCTCTGGTGAAAGACATGGCCGCTGTTGCCACCGAATGCGTAAGCAAGCCGGGACGGGTGTCAATTTGGTCTGAACAGCTTGGTAATTATGTTTGTGTTCGTGACCCACGATTTGAGCAAGCGATAGCGGAACAATTAAGGAATGTGCGTCACCCGCCGATAAGCTCGGCATTTAAGTTAGTGTTCTTAACCGCGGCTGGCGGGACCCTCTTGTTCGTAGTAATTTGTGTGGCTTCCACCATATTTGCGGGGAAAGACATGCCCGCCCCTTTAGATAAGCTGATCCAGGGGTTGTTTGACCTGGCGAAAATCGGCTTCGGGGCCGTGGTTGGGCTTCTCGGCGCTCAGTCCCTGGGACGCAATGCGGATTTCGAACTGAAGCACTAGGGAGTGCTCAGACGCCGGCCGCATGGACTGCTCGCCGGGCCTATCGGACGAGATCGCTTCCTATTTCGGTGGATCGCGATCGTTGACCCTTTCCCACCCCGCGCGCAATAGCGACGCGGCGTCCGCTTCCGACATCTCGACCGTGCCGTCTGCTGCGACATTCAGGTGGAGCAGGTTCATCCGGCCGATGCCTTGAGGAACGCGCAGACGCACGCGTTGCTCGCGCCGGGCCTGCTGCCCGCGCGCTTCTTCGGCCTGCATCCGGTAAAGTTCGAAGATCCCCGCGTTGGAGCTGGGGCCGCGGCCGCGCTTGAACCAGTCGAGCAGCTGTGCTGTCGAGTCGACCTGGTCGTCGTGGCGGCCGTTGGGGAATGTCGTGATCTCGTGCAGATACTGCGCCAGCCACGGCGCGGCGTTCGGCAGGTGGACAAAGCCGTTCTCGATCATCGCAGTCTGGGCGTGCAGGCGCATGACCTTGTCCGATTGCGGCTGATAGCGGGTGACGGCGTAGAGGCCGTCGGCAACCAGCTCCTGGATCAGCTGGGTCCCCGAGGCCTTGTCCTCGATCAACACGACACTGGGGCGCAACCGCTCGTATTGCTCGCGCACTGAGCGCTTCAGCTCGGGGTATTCCATGCGCCGGCGCAACACGTCGATCAAATAAAGGTCCTTGCCCAATATCCCCCAACTCGTGCAGACGCTGAAATCGCTGAGCTCGGTCGCTTTGCTGGCGGTGTCCCAGCTCTGCACGACGCGGTCGAATTTCGCCGGCAATTCGTCTTGTGTGTAATGCCGGAACCAGGCGGCCTTGACGAGGCCGCCGCCCAGCGGGGCCGGGGCCTGCTGGTATTGGCCGGCGAAATTATACTCGCCGATCGTGCGGCGGATCTGCTCGAGCATGGCGAGCGGCTCGCGCTCCGGGTGCAACGCCTCGCCCTGCTGCCGCGTGAATTCGCGCGGCCCCGCCAAGGTGTCGATCACATGCCTCTCGTCCTCCTCGGCGATCGCCGGAAAGCGCACGACTTCCCAATCCTCCTGCGCCAGCACGTGGCCGACCAGATCGTCCTCGTGCAGCCGGTGCATGATCAGTATGATGGCCCCCTTCTGCTTGTCGTTGAGGCGACTGTAGAGGGTATGGTCGAACCACTCGTTGGCCGCCCGCCGTTGGGCCTGTGACAATGCCTCCTCGGGCTTCAGCGGGTCGTCGATGACTATGATGTCGGCACCCCGCCCGGTCAGCACCCCGCCGACCGAGGTGGCGAGCCGGCCGCCCTGTTGGGTGGTCTCGAACTCGGGCACCGCCTGATGCCGCGGCGAAAGACGGGCCGGGAAGAGCCTTTGGTACCAGTGGCTCGTAACGATGCGCCGGCAGTCGCGCGAGAGTTTGTCGGCGAGGTCCTGGGCATAGCTGACGCAGAGGATCTGCAGGCTCGGATTATGGCCCAGGCACCAGGCCGGAAACGAGACCGAGGCCAGGTGCGACTTCAGGTAACGCGGCGGCACGTTGACGATCAGCCGCCCGATCCTGCCCTCGAGCACCGACGAGAGCTTTGCGGCAATGACCAGGAAATGCCAGTTCGACGCGAAATTGGTCTGCGGGTTGAGCTCGCAAAACGCGCGCGCGGCAAACCACGCGAAATCGGCCCGCAATAATGCCTCGTATTCGGCAAGATCGAGGTCCTCCATCATCCCGACGAACGCAGCCTTTTGAGCAGGTTTGCGATCACCTGCTTGTCGGCGGCACCGAAAGACGGCCGCTCGGCCGATGCCGCGGCCGCGGCAAGCCGCTCGCGTTCCAGCATCAGGCCGAGCAGCATCTTGGTCGCCTGCGCCTCGGCCATCGCGAATTTGTTGGCAAGCTGCTTGAAGCCGAGCTCGCGCTTTGTAATCTTGCGCCGCCTGCCGTCTTCGGTGACGACGACCGGCTCGTTCAACGCATCGGCCAGCAAAGTCGAGAAGTTCTTCGAGCCCCGCGGCCGCCCGCGCGGGTTGCCCGACTGGCCCTTCCGGAAGCGCGTGTGCAAGGGCGGCTTCTTGTAGCCGACCTTGTAGTCGGGCTTGTCGTCGGCTTTGTCGTCATCCGCCATCGGACGCCCCGATCGCGCCGGCGGTGGGCTCGGCAAAGCCCCGGCCGCTCGCCATTTGCCGGGCAGTGTCGCCGGTCAGCGCCTGCCAGCGGCGGATCATCGCATCGACCGCGGCCGGGTTGGCGGCGAGCACGACGACGACATTCTCGTCGCCCGCCAGCATCGCGTCGACGGCATCGGCGAGATTGCCGCAGCCGACGCGATGCTTTCCCAGCAGCCACCACTCGCCGACGCGAGCGATGGTCGAGGGCGCCGGCCGCGGCGTCGGGCGCCGGGCCCGCTTGCGCGTGCCGAGAATGCCTCCGCCGGTCAACAGCTCGATCTCGCTCAGCTCGAACCCGGTCGTCTCGATCGCGAACTCGGGTGCGTTGAGCGAAATCTCCCTGAGCTGCTCGGTCAGCAACGTATTGTTCCACGCCGCACTCTCGGCCAGCCGGTTGTCGGCGATCATAAAGGCGCGGGCCTCGGCCTCGCTCAGATGGTCGAGCAGGATCGTCGGCACCTCGCGCCAACCGAGATCCTGTGCCGCGAGCAGCCGGCCGTGCCCGGCGACGATTCGCAAGGTGCGGTCGACGAGGATCGGGACATTGAAGCCGAAAGCGCCGATGCTGCGCGCCAGCTGGCGGATCTGCTTGGGGCTGTGCGACCGGGGATTTGCCGGGTCGGGCCGCAACGCCTCGATCCGCCGCCAGACGACCGCGAGCGGCGGGCCGGGTTCGGCTGCGCGTCTTCTGATGTTGTGGGCCATGATCGAGGCATCATATTGAATATCATCGCAATTGTCAATTAGATAATTTATAAAATAGGAAACGCTTTATCGCAAAGGTCGCAGAGGGTTCGCCAAGGACGCGATGGCCTCCGCATCCGTTGCGCACGTTTTGCGCTCTTTGCGCATCCTTTGCGCCCTTTGCGGTAAGAATTTTTTATTTCTCTGGTGCTTCCGTGATCGGCGGATTCGATCCCCTGTTCGGGCGGATTAATTCCCTGTTCGGCCACTTAGGGAATTGGTTTTAGATTTGTTGTAACAACAATGGCTTGCGCATCCGAAAACGGTGCTGCGAACGCTCTGGAAGGGCGTTTTTCCCGGTATCTTCCCGTTGATCAGGGACGTCGGGGGTCGGCCGTCTTGTAGCCCGTCATGTCGTCGACCGGCCCCGCGCGCAGCTCGCAACCGGCCATCGCCTCGAGGATCTTGGCGGCGACCGGAAAGCCTTCTTGTCCCCAGCCTTGCGCCTGGGCGCGGTGCAAGACATCGTGGGCGAGGAGGCCGAGACTGGCCGGCGCGGCGACCTCGCGTGCCAGATCGCAGGCGAGATCGAGGTCCTTGGCGACGATGTCGAGGGTGCCGCCGGCGGTGAAGGTGCCGGTGAGGACCGAGCGCGGGATGTTGTCGAAGGTCCGGCTGGCACCGGCGCTGAGCGGCACGATGCGCGCCAGCTGCGCGAGGTCGATCCCAGCCTTGGCGCCGATCAGGAGCCCCTCGAGAGCGGCCACGAAGTTGGTGTAGCCGAGATATTGCGTGACGAGCTTGGCCACACAGCCCGCACCCGCCTCGCCGACATGGAAGATGTTGCCGGCCATCGCGGCCAAAAGCGGCCGGTATTTGGCAAAGACCGATGGGTCGCCCCCGGCCATCACCGTCATCGTCGGCGGGCGGCCGCTGACCGGCGCATCCAGCATATCGACACTGCGGACGCGGCAGGCCTCGGCGATCCGCCGGGCCATGGCGGGCGCGTTTGTCGTCATGTCGATATAGGCGCCGCCCGCCGCCAGCCCCGCGAGGATTCCGGTGGCCGAATCGAGCACGGCATGCTCGACTTCGCGCGGGCCGGGCAGCGAGGTGAACACCACTTCGCTATGCCGGGCGACTTCGGCGGGGCTGCCGGCTTCGCGTGCGCCGCGCAGGGCGAGTGGAGCGGTCGCCGCGGGCCGGACATCGCAAACCGTGAGCTCGTGGCCGGCATCGATCAGGCACAAGGCCATCGGCGCACCCATCGTGCCGGTGCCGACGAAACCCAGCCGCATCGGAAGACCCTATTGGCCCGAAAAGTCTGTAGGCGGCCGCGTCGCGCTGTCGGCGCCATCGGCGAGCCGATCGTATTCGAGCGCCAAGTCGAGCAGTCGCGCCTTGACGGCGCGCGTCGTCACCCCCGCGGCGACCTCGCGGGCGCGCGCGGCTTTCCGCCGATAATAGTCGGCCGGCTGCGGTGACAGGTCCATCGATTGATCCATAGATGCAAAATAGCACACCCGCGGTAAATCTTGCATCGGCTGATCGGTCGGGCGTGTGCTTTTAATCACCCTCGAGCGGCTCGGTCGCGGTGATCTCGATACCGAAGCCCGCGAGCCCGACATAGGTGCGCGAGCGCGTCGCCAAGAGCCGGATCGACGAGATTCCCAGGTCGCGCAGAATCTGGGCTCCGAGCCCGACTTCGCGCCACTGGACATTGCGCTCGCGCTCCGAGCCGGTGCTTTCCTCGCCGATCGCCGATACCGGCACGCCCGAGGTGCCCTCGCGCAGATAGACGAGGACACCCCGTCCGGCTGCCTTGAAGCGGCTCAGCGCGGCATGGATCGGCTTGGCGCCGCCGAACACGTCTTCGAGCACGTTGGCTCGATGGAGCCGCGTCGCCACATTCTTGCCGTCGCCGATGCTTCCATAGACGAAGGCGAAGTGGTGCACCTTGTCAAACGGCGTCACATAGCCATAGCCGGTCAGGTCGCCGATCTCACTGGCAACCGTGAATTCGGCCACCCGGGTCACCAGCTTTTCGCGCGCCTGCCGGTAGGCGATCAGATCGGCGACCGACATGCGCTTCAGCCCGTGCTGCTTGGCGAAATCCACGACTTGCGGGCCCCGCATCACCGTGCCGTCGTCGTTGACCAGCTCGCAGATCGCCGCCACCGGCGCGATGCCCGCGAGCCGGCACAGATCGATCGCCGCCTCGGTATGGCCGGAGCGCATCAGCACCCCGCCATCCTTGGCAATCAGCGGGAAGATGTGGCCGGGCCGGACAAAGTCCGAACGCCCGGCATTGCCGTTGGCGAGATTGCGGATCGTCGCCGTGCGGTCGTCGGCCGAGATCCCGGTCGTCGTGCCGTGCCGATAATCGACCGAAACGGTGAAGGCGGTGCCGTGGATCGCCTCGCTGTCGGCGACCATCGGCGCGAGCTCGAGGCGCCGGGCGATCTCTGCGGTCAGCGGCGCGCAGACGATGCCGGCGGTGTTGCGGATGATGAAGGCCATCTTCTCCGACGTCGTATGGACCGCCGCGAGGATCAGGTCGCCTTCGTTTTCGCGGTCGTCGTCGTCGGTCACGACGACGATTTCGCCTCGGGCTAAGGCGTCGACCGCTTGCCGGACACGGGACTGGGACACGGTTTTGCTCTCCCGACCACGCCGCCCGGCTGATCGAAGCCGTTGGCGGCCAAGAATTCCGGATTGGACTGACGGAGCTTGGCGACGGTCAGCCGCCGCAGGATCGCACGAGCGGCTCGGTCGCGCGGCTCGGAGCTCTCGAACGTGCCGACGCGGAGGTCGTGTGCAAATCGGCGCAGGACGTCTACTCCCTGCCCGCACAATAGCTCGATCTTGCGAAGGATTGCTCGCCCCTCCTCAGCGGGAGCTTCGGCCTCTTGCTGGGCGATCGCCATGCACTTGGCGACGAGCAGTGCATCCGGACGGCATTCCTCGGGCAGCAGCGGCATCAGCTCGCTAATCAGCACGTCGCGGGCGAGGGCGAGGAGCGCCGAACCGCTCGGCAAGTCACGCATCGGCGAAATTGCCTTCGGGGTCGAGCAGCATCAGAATCTCGAGCTCGCATTCGGTCGCGCGCCGCCCGGTCAGTGCAAGATCGAGGCCGCGCTCACCGCCGATCATGTGGCGGTCGGTTTGCTCGAGGGCAATCACCGCCCACCGCGCGCTCGCCAAGACTTCCCAAAAACGGACCCGCTGCTCGTCTATCGACTTCCCGGACTCGCTCTGATAGCCGCGGTAGAACGCGGTGCGGTCGGCAATCCCGCCAGCCTCCCGATCGAGCCGCGCAAAGCGCCAAGCCTTGCAGCAGAACCAACCGATATCCTCGTATGGATCGCCCCAGCCGGCGAATTCCCAATCGAGGATCGCGGTCAACGCAGCGCCGCTCAACAGGTAATTGCCGGTGCGGAAATCGTGATGGCAGAGCACCGGCACGGCCGGCGGAGGGATGTGGGTCTCGAGCCAGCGCATACCCCATTCGAGCACCGGCCGCGGTGTGGGATGACAATCGAGATAGGCACGAAACCGGGCGATCTGCTGGTTCGGTCCGACCTCTGCATAGGGCGTCAGGAAGGCGAGCTCCGGGCGCGGCGGACGGATCGTGTGGATGCGGGCGAGCTCGCGGCCGAGCCGCTCGGCGATCGCCGGGAGTGCCGGATCGAGCGCCCTATCGCCGGTGATCCGGTCGGGTGCGGCGATCCCATCGACCCGCCGCATGATGAAAAACGGCTTGCCGAAGATCGCCGAAGCCTCGCTGGCGAAGAGCGGTTCGGGAACCTGCACCCCCGCGGCGAAGACCGCCTTCTGCACGGCGAATTCCTGGGGGCGCGTCAGGCTCGCCGTAACGCCGGTCGCAGCGGACGCACGCAACACGAGCCGCTGCTCGCCGCCGAGCGCGCCGCCCGAGAAGCGGGCGTCGAGTCCCCAATTCTCTTGGAGCGCCCCGCCTCTGAGCGGGCTCAGGGCCGTAATCTCCACCGTCCTAGCCGCGCTCGCAACGGCGAGAAACCGAGCCAATGCCGCCTGGCGCGGTTCAGATCGCGGCGACGCCGTGCCCACCATCGACCGCGATCACCGCCCCGGTCAGGTACGCGCCGGCAGGCGAAGCAAGCAGCAGCATCGCGCCATCGAGATCCTCGGTCTGCCCAAGGCGCTTCACCGGTATGCGAGAGATCAGCGCCTTGCCGGCCTCGGTCTGGAAGAAGGCGCGGTTGAAATCGGTCTCGACATAGCCCGGCGCCAGCGCGTTGACGAGAATGCCGTACCGCGCCAATTCCATAGCCAACACATGCGTCAGGTGGGTCAGCCCGGCCTTGGCGGCGCAATAGGCCGGCACTCGGCCTATCGTGCGGAGACCGAGCACCGACGAGATGTTGATGATGCGACCCGGGCGCTTCAGGCCGACCAAGTGATGAGCAAATTCACGCGCTACGAGCCAGGCGCCCTTGAGGTTCGTGTCGACCACGTAGTCCCAATCGGCCTCGGTGTGCTCGAACAGCGGCTTCGACACAACGACGCCGGCATTGTTGACGAGGATCGTCAGCGGCCCGAGCTCGGCCTCGGCCTTGGCGACAGCGGCGACGACGCTGTCGGATCGGGTCACATCGCAGGCGATCGGCAGGCTCTCTCCGCCCGCCGCCTCGATCTCGCGCGCGGTCTCGGCCAGGCGATCGACCCGCCGCGCGGCGAGCGCCACCTTGGCGCCGGCGGCGGCGAGCAGCTCGGCGAGGTGGCGGCCGATCCCGCTCGAAGCGCCGGTCACGAGCGCCACCTCGCCCGTGAGGTCGAAGCTCGGCAATCGGGTCACGAGTCAGCCTTCCTTTGGGTGATTTCCTTGGCGCGCTCGCGCAGCTCGAATTTCTGGATCTTTCCGGTCGAGGTTTTCGGCAACGGCCCGAAGACCACTGTTCGCGGCACCTTGTAATGCGCGAGGTTGGCGCGGCACCAGGCGACGATGTCCTCGGCCGCAACCCGGCGGCTGTCCGGTTTGAGCGTGACAAAGGCGCAGGGCGTCTCGCCCCAGACCGGGTCGGGCTTGGCAACGACCGCTGCTTCGATGACTTCGGGGTGGCGGTAGAGGGCCTCCTCGACCTCGAGCGAGGAGATGTTTTCGCCGCCCGAGATGATGATGTCCGTCGAGCGGTCCTTGATCTCGATATAACCGTCGGGATGGCTAACCGCGAGGTCGCCGGTATGAAACCAACCATGCTCGAAGGCCGCCTCGGTTGCCGCCGGGTTCTTCAGGTAGCCCTTCATCAAGGTATTGCTACGCAGCACCAGCTCGCCCAGGGTACTGCCGTCCGCCGGGACGTCGGCCATCGTCTGCGGCTCGACGACGCGCTGGCGGTCGAGCGTTGGGTAGGCCACGCCTTGGCGGGCCATCCGCGCGGAACGTTCCGTCAGCGGCAGCGCGACCCACTCTTCCTGCCAAGCGCAGACCGTCGACGGACCGGTACTTTCGGTCAGCCCATAGAGATGGGTGACCCGAAAGCCCATCCGTTCCATGGCCTCGATCACCACGGAGGGCGGGGCGGCACCCCCGGTGGCGACCTCGACCCGGTGGTCAAAGCGACGCTTGACCCGTTCCGGCGCGTGCACGAGCAGGTTCAGGACGATCGGCGCTCCGCAAAGATGAGTGACCCGATGCTCGGCGATCGCCGCAAAGATCGGCTCCGGATCGACCCGGCGCAGGCAGACATGGGTGCCGGCGACGGCGGTCAACGCCCAGGGGTGGGTCCAGCCGTTGCAGTGGAACATCGGCAGGGTCCACAGATAGACCGAGTGGCGATCGAGCCCGAGGGTGATCGCGTTGCCGAGCGCGTTCAGAAAAGCGCCGCGGTGGTGATAGACGACACCCTTAGGGTTACCGGTGGTGCCCGAAGTGTAGTTGAGCGCGATCGCCTCCCACTCGTCGCGCGGCATGGCCCATTCCGCCTGAGGATCGCCTTCGCCGAGAAAGGCCTCGTATTCGGTGCCGCCGAGCGAGACGCCGCCCGCGCCGTCATCGATCTCGACCAATGGCATTGGGTCGCGAAACTCTTCGAGTGCGGCCTTGACGATCGGCGCGAATTCGCGGTCGGCGATTAGCAGCTTGGCTTGGCCGTGCCCCAGGATGAAGGCGATCGAACGAGCGTCGAGCCGGTAGTTCAGCGCATTCAAGACCGCACCCGCCATCGGCACGCCGTAATGCGCTTCGAGCAATGCCGGCACGTTCGGCGCCATGACGGCGACGGTGTCCCCTCGCCCGATGCCGCGCCGGCGCAACGCATCGGCGAGCCGGCGGCAGCGGCTATAGAGCTCGCGGTAGGTGAAGCGGGCGGCGCCGTCGATGACGGCGAGCTTGTCGGGATAAACCGCAGCCGCGCGCCGCAGAAAGACGAGCGGCGTCAGCGCCGTGAAATTCGCCGCGCTCTTCGCGAGGTGCGGCGCGTCGTAGCCGTCGCCCGATGATGACACGACGGACCCTATCTCCTGTCCGAGTCCTTCTTGCGGTATCCTCACGGGACGCCACGTCGAGGTCAAGCTCTGCCCGCGGCGGTGTCAACCCCGCGAGCGAGCACGATGGCGGGCTCACGACGCCAGTTCTGACAGAGGGGTGATGCACGGCTTGCTCGCTCAGGGCAAAAATCGCCGAAGAGCCCGCAACGGCGAATTAAGAGTTTCGCGTCGCTCGCCGACGCGAAACTCTGTTAAACGAACGCGTCTGCCGAACGGAGATCAACGCGACGGTCAACGAAAGCGGGTATGGCACGGATTATGGGTTATGGAAAAGCAGTTTCCCGCTTTCCTTGGTGCTCAATTGCTTACGCCGTTGCGGAAAAGCTACATATGCCCGTTCGGATGGCGGGGACCGCGGCGGTGCGATCGAAGCGGGGGCACTGTGCGTCCGGTCGCGGGCGGCCGCAAGAGGAAGGAAACCGCGACGCCCGAGCCGGAGACGGCCGCGGCGCCAAAGGGACCAAAGACGGCAGGGTAGGGCGCCTCTCCCTTTCCCTGCCGCGATGGGAAACTCAGGGTAAAAATTTTTTCGAGGTTCGCCCTGCATCGTAAAGTCGTTGTTGATCAAAGCCTTGCACGCGACTCTCCAGCCGAATCGAAGGCGCGGCAGGGAACCGGCAGGGAAGCTCGAAAATCCTTCGGATCGCCGTTTGGCATTGACCGATCATTGTTTCCATAGTAATTAGTAAATTGACCTTCTAGCATGTCCGCTATATGGTGCGGAACTTCGCTGCGGCAAGCGGCCGGCAGGTGTCGCCCGTGCCGCGCGGGGTGGAAAGGACCAGAGGAGCCCCGTGTCCGAGACAAAGCGCGATTAGGAGGTCAGCCACGGCAAACCGCCCTTGCACAGCCGTTTCAAGAGGGGTCAATCCGACAACCTTCGCGGACCGCGCCCGAAAAGCCTGCCCTTTCGGGTCCAAGATATGCCCTGCCTCGGCGAAGCCCTTCCGGTCAATGCCGAAAATATTCGCTCTTTGAGCGACTTATAAACAAGTCATGACGCTTCTTAGACGCCTCCTGAGGGAGGCTTGCAGGGAGGCAAAAACGTCGTGCTTAGGGAGGCGCTAGCGAGGGTGAGCGCCCGACTCTCGCTCCCTGCTGAGCCTCACTCCATACGCCCAGAATGCGGTGTCAAGATGGCGGGGTAATGTGGTTTGCAACCGAGTTAGGGCCGTCGTGATACGGTCTCGACGTTGGCGGAAACGTCCCGACGTGACACCGCCCGTGACAGCGAGGAAAGCAATCGTAAGTTGGCGATGATATATTCCGGGAATAGTTACCGGTTGACAGAGGAGCGGCGATGCCGCGCGGACGATCAAAGAACAATGGCGCGGGCGCGGCTCAGGATAGCGCCGCCAAGCTCGGCTTCGAGGCGAAGCTCTGGCAGGCGGCCGACGCGCTGCGCAACAACATGGATGCGGCCGAGTACAAGCACGTCGTGCTCGGCCTGATTTTCCTCAAATACATCTCCGACGCGTTCGAGGCGAAACACGCCGAACTCGACGCGCAACGCGCTGAAGGCGCTGACCCGGAAGACCCGGACGAGTATCGCGCCGAAAACATCTTCTGGGTACCGCCGGAAGCGCGCTGGTCATATCTGAAGGGCGCCGCGCCCCAGCCCACGATCGGCCAGATCGTCGATGACGCGATGGCGGCGATCGAGCGCGACAACCTTTCGCTCAAATCGGTCCTGCCATAGGACTACGCCCGCCCGGGCCTCGACAAGCAGCGGCTCGGCCAGCTGATCAATCTCGTCAGCGATATCGGTCTCGGCAGCGCGGCCGACCGCGCCCGCGACATCCTTGGCCAAGTCTACACATATTTCCTGTCGCAATTCGCCAGCGCCGAGGGCAAGAAGGGTGGTCAGTTCTATACGCCGACGCATGTCGTACGCGTGCTGGTCGAGATGCTGGCACCCTATAAGGGCCGGGTCTACGACCCGTGCTGCGGCTCGGGCGGAATGTTCGTGCAGAGCGAGAAATTCATCGAGGCGCATAGCGGCCGCATCGGCGACATCTCGATCTACGGCCAGGAATCGAATTACACGACCTGGGGCTTCGCCAAGATGAACCTGGCGATCCGCGGTATCGACGCGCAGATCGCGCACGGCGATTCGTTTCACAACGACCGGCACCCCGACCTCAAGGCCGATTACGTGCTGGCCAACCCGCCGTTCAACGACAGCGACTGGCGCGGCGAGCTGCTGCGCAACGATAAACGATGGGTCTACGGCACCCCGCCTGCCGGCAACGCCAATTTCGCCTGGGTGCAGCACTTCATCCATCATCTGGCGCCGAACGGCACGGCCGGTTTCGTGCTCGCCAATGGCTCGATGTCGTCGAACCAATCGGGCGAAGGCGAGATCCGCAAAGCGATCGTCGAGGCGGACTTCGTCGATTGCATGGTCGCCCTGCCCGGCCAGCTCTTCTATGCGACGCAGATCCCTGTCTGCCTGTGGTTTCTCGCCCGCGACAAGAAGAACGGCCGTTTCCGCGACCGTCGCGGCGAGACCCTGTTCATCGATGTGAGGAAGCTCGGCACGATGGTCGACCGCGTGCACCGCGAGCTGACCGATGCCGATATCGCCAAGCTCGCCGGCACCTACCACGCCTGGCGCGGGGATAAGGATGCGGGCAAATACGGGGACGTGCCGGGCTTTTGCAAATCGGCGACGCTCGAGGAGATCCTCAAGCACGGTCATGTCCTGACACCCGGCCGCTACGTCGGCGCCGGTGCGACAGAAGAGGACGACGAGCCGTTCGACGAAAAAATGCGGCGGCTCATCGCGACGTTGCAGAAGCAGCAGGCCGAGGCGTCAAAGCTTGACATCGCGATCGCTGGCAACTTTAGAGGACTAGGGTATGCCTGAGTGGCGGCTTGCGCGGCTTGGCGATCTCGTGGAACCCAGCCGCGGGATCTCGTACGGCATAGTCCAACCAGGTTTCCCGGTGGTGGACGGCGTACCAATCATCCGCGTAAGCGATGTGCGGGACGGCCGGATCGCGGTCAACGATCCGCTGAGGGTCGCCCAGAGTGTCGAGGCCGCCTATACCCGCACTCGCTTGAGGGGTGGCGAGCTGCTGCTGACGCTCGTGGGCACTGTCGGAGAAGCGGCGGTTGTTCCCCAGTCGCTCGCTGGCTGGAACACCGCACGAGCTGTGGCAGTGATTCCCGTCCGCAGCGAAATCGGCGCATATTGGGTGCAGATTGCACTTCGCTCCCCTATCGTGCAGGAACGAATAGGCTCGCGGCTGAACACAACGGTTCAAGCTACCCTCAACTTACGAGACGTTGCTGAGCTGCCAATTGTCCTGCCCCCGCCGGGAGAGCGGGGCGCAATCGCCCGGATCCTTGGCGCACTCGACGACAAGATCGAGCTGAATCGGCGGATGAACGAGACGCTGGAGGCGATGGCGCGGGCGCTGTTCAAGTCCTGGTTCGTCGATTTCGATCCCGTCCGCGCCAAAGCCGAAGGCCGCGACACCGGCCTCCCCAAGCCCGTCGCCGACCTCTTCCCCGCCGGCCTCGTCGACTCCGAGCTCGGCGAGATCCCTGAGGGATGGGAAGTTGGATGCGTTGACGATGAATTTGATTTGGTGATGGGGCAATCACCACCAGGCAACACCTACAACGAAGCCGGCGAAGGCTCGCCGTTCTACCAAGGTCGAGCGGACTTTGGGTTCCGATATCCGACGCGTCGCGTGTTCTGTACGTCGCCGACGAGGTTTGCAAGGGCAGGCGACACGCTGATCAGCGTGCGGGCACCCGTCGGCGATATCAACATGGCGGCGGAGGATTGCGCTATTGGGCGTGGAGTCGCTGCCGCCCGTCACAAAACTGGCAGTCGTTCCTACTCGTACCAGTTCATGCGTTCACTCGAGGAAGTCTTCGCGCGCTTCGAGGCCGAGGGGACTGTCTTTGGTTCGATAAACAAGAAGGACTTCCACTCTATCCCTACTATAAGGCCCCCACGCGCGATCGTTATTCAATTCGAAAAGACGATGTGCCCCATCGACACTCGAATAGAGCTAAACGAGCGTGAATCCGGCACCCTCGCCAACCTTCGCGACACGCTGTTGCCCAAGCTCATTTCCGGCGGGCTGCGGGTTGGAGACGGACGTGGTCTCCTTAGCCGATAAATAGAATGACCCCGTTGCCTCCATGCGCTACCGGGCCATTTGAAGTCCTGGTTCATGCCGAAGAGCATCTTCGGGCAGGAGACGATTTCGACAGGCGTATTGCGTTAATCGGCTTTGATAATGCAATTGAAATCGCGATGGCGGCTTATCTCTCACTCAAGCCCATACAACGGCGTAATCGCAGCTATCCCACAGAAGATATGAATAAATGGATGGCCAACTATCATACGAAACTTGACTTTCTTGACTATGAGATCACGGCTCGAAAGGCCACTTGGGTTGTAGACAGGACTCATATCCTGTGGTGTCACGATAGCAGGAATGAACAATACCATGGAGGCTATAGGGGCGTTCCAGAAAAGCGGGATCTGGATATCGCACGACGCGCCGCGTTATGGATTTTCGGCTTCTTATTCGATGTCGAGAATGCCGATGAGCGGTTGGCGCTGGCGATTGCGCAGAAACTTCCGCCGCCGGCACCAGAGCGAAATCCGGCCTATGACACCGCTATTGACGGCGCCTATGAGACGATCGACATCGAGGGCCACACCTATTCTACGAGCGAAATATTGTATTCGCTCGATTACGAGGCGTATCGGGAATTGGGAATAGAACTATCCCAAGCGCAGCCGTCATGATTGTCGAGATCGAATTGCATCGCGAGGAATTGCGGGGACTGTGCCGACGCTTTCATGTGCGGCGACTCGATCTCTTTGGCTCGGCGGCGCGCGGCGATTTCGATCCCGCGCACAGCGACATCGATTTTCTGGTCGAGTTCGACCGCAGCGCACCCCAGCATCCATTCGACGCCTATTTCGGGCTAAAGGAAGAGTTGGAGGCGCTGCTCGGCCGGAAGGTCGATTTGGTGGAGCTGAGCGCGGTGCGCAATCCCTATTTGAAGGCGAGCATCGAAGCGTCTCGGGAGCCCGTCTTTGGAGACGCCCAGCGATGAAGCTCGACATCACCTCGCTCGGCAATGCGGTGGGGCGCCTTCGCGAGGGTCTCGCCCGGTCCGAGCACGAGCCGGCGGATGAGCAGCTTCGCGACGGGCTGATCCAGCGCTTCGAATTCACCTATGAGCTTAGCCACAAGATGCTGAGACGGTATCTCAAGGAAGCCGCGGCTTCTCCCGACGAAATTGATCGTCTGCCCTTTGCCGATCTGATCCGCGCCGGAAACGCTCAGGGCCTGCTGCGGAGCGCCTGGCCGGCTTGGCGGCGCTTTCGGGAGATGCGCGCTCGGACAAGCCACACTTACGATGTCAAAGCGGCGTCGCAGATCGCCTCCGCGATCCCGGCATTCCTGGAAGAAGCCGAGCACCTTTACGCCGAACTCCAGCGGCGGCTCGCGTGACCCGACCGTTGGACATCGACGTGCCGACAGATCACCGACAGCTGGTGCTGGATATCCTTCGTGCGCATTTGCCGCAGAGTACGAAGGCCTGGGTGTTCGGTTCGCGGGCGACCGGCCGGGCAAGGCGCTACTCCGATCTCGATCTGGCGATTGATGCCGGCCGGCGACTAACGCTCGACGAAATCGCCAGAGTGGCCGAGGCATTCAGCGACAGCGACCTGCCGTACCGGGTCGATCTTGTCGATTGGCGTTGTATCGACGATCGCTGGCGGCGGATGATCGCAACCGAGCGCGCGCGCTTGACCGACGCCCCGCACTCGGACGCAGCTGGGTAGGCTATGCCTTCCGGCTTTACTGAATCAGACGCCGAAGAGGCCGCGCTCGGCTGGCTGGAGACCCTGGGCTATACCGTCCGGCGCGGGCCGGAGATTGCATACACCGTCGATGGCGGCGAGCGCACCGATCCAGGATATCACGACACCATCTTGCAGAACCGGCTGCACCGGGCGCTCACCCGGCTAAACCCGGGTTTGCGCCGACGGCTGCAGTATTCGACGCTTACCGGAAATTGCTGCGAATCGAAACACCGAACCTGCTCGCCCGAAATCGCGCGCTGCACCGCATGCTCGTCGATGGCGTCAATGTCGAATACACGCGGGCGGACGGGTCGATTGCCGGCGCCCAGGCGCAGGTCATCGATTTCGACCGGCCCGAGCAAAACGACTGCCTGGCGGTCAACCAATTCACCGTCGTCGAGGGGCAGCAAAGCCGCCGCGCCGATATTGTGATTTTCGTCAACGGGCTGCCACTCGGCGTCCTTGAGCTGAAAAACCCGCCGACGAGAGCGCGACGGTATGGGGCGCCGTCCAGCAGCTCGAAAATTACCAGACTCTGATCCCGGCGCTGTTCACCTACAACGCGGCGCTGATCGCCTCGGACGGCGTGCAGGCGCGCATCGGCGCGCTCGGCGCGGGCAAGGAATGGTTCAAGCTGTGGCGCACAATTAGCGGGCGCGAGGATGCCGCGCCGGGCCTGCCCGAACTGCAGGTCATGCTCGCCGGAGTGTTCCAGCCGCGCCGGTTTCTCGATCTCGTCCGCCATTTCATTGTCTTCGAGGATCTTGGCGGCGGCGCGCTGGCGAGGAAGATCGCGGGATATCACCAGTTCCATGCCGTCAATGTCGCGGTCGAGGAGACGTTGCGCGCGGCCAACATCGCGACGGAGGCCGAGGAGGCGGCGGGAACCTATTTCGCCCGCCGCAACCCCGGCGGCGAGCCGGGAGACAAGCGGGTCGGCGTCGTCTGGCACACGCAGGGTTCGGGCAAGAGCCTGACGATGGCCTTCTACGCCGGGCGGCTGATCCTGCACCCGGCGATGGAAAACCCGACCATCGTCGTCGTCACCGACCGCAACGATCTCGATGGCCAGCTGTTCACGACATTCGCGCGCTGCCGCGATCTGTTGCGGTGCGACCCGGAGCAGGCCGAGAGCCGCGCGGATATGCGCGAAAAGCTACGACGCGGCTCAGGCGGCGTTGTGTTCGCAACGATCCAGAAATTCATGCCGGAGGAGAAGGGCGACCGCCATCCGGTGCTGTCAGAGCGGCGCAACATCGTCGTGATCGCCGACGAGGCGCATCGCAGCCAATACGATTTCATCGACGGTCTCGCGCGGCACCTGCACGACGCATTGCCGAACGCCTCGTTCATCGGCTTCACCGGCACGCCGATCGAGAAGACCGACGCCAACACCCGCGCCGTCTTTGGCGATCACATCAGCATCTACGACATCCAGCGTGCGGTCACCGATGGTGCCACGGTGCCGATCTATTACGAGAGCCGGCTCGCGAAGCTCGAATTGAAGCCTTCAGAGCGGCCCAAGATCGACCCCGAATTCGAGGAATTGACCGAGGGTGAGGAGGTCGAGCGCAAAGAAAAACTGAAGACCAAATGGGCGCAGCTCGAAGCGGTCGTCGGCTCCGAGAACCGGGTCAAGACCATCGCCCGCGATCTCGTCGCCCATTTCGAGGAGCGGCTCGCGGCGATGGACGGCAAGGCCATGATCGTGTGCATGAGTCGCCGCATCTGCGTCGATCTTTATCGCGAGCTGATCGCGCTGCGCCCGGAATGGCATGACGAAGAGGACGACAAGGGCGCGCTGAAGGTGGTGATGACCGGCTCGGCCTCCGACCGCCTGGATTGGCAGCAGCATATTCGCACCAAGGCGCGGCGCGAGGCGCTCGCCAACCGCTTTCGCGATGCCAACGACCCGTTCAAGGTCGTCATCGTGCGCGATATGTGGCTGACCGGCTTCGACGCGCCGAGCCTGCACACGATGTATGTCGACAAGCCGATGCGCGGGCATGGGTTGATGCAGGCGATCGCCCGCGTCAACCGCGTGTTCAAGGACAAGCCGGGCGGGCTTGTCGTCGATTACTTCGGCCTCGCCGATGAGCTGAGGGAAGCATTGGCGACCTATACCGAGAGCGGCGGCACCGGCCAGACCGCGATCGATCAGGCCGAGGCGGTCGCGGTCATGCTTGAGAAATACGAAATCTGCCTCGGGCTATTCCACGGGTTCGATCTCGGTCCCTGGACACAAGGGACGGCGCAGCAACGGATTTCGTTGATCGCCGCGGGGCAGGAATTCGTCCTCGCACAGGAACGCGGCAAAGAGCGGCTGCTGCAAGCCGTGAAGGAGCTGTCGGAAGCGTTTGCTCTGGCGGTACCCCACGAGTCGGCGCTGGGTATCCGCGACGCGGTCGGTTTTTTTCAGGCGGTCCGCGCCGCGTTGGTAAAGCACATCGGAGACGATCGGCAGCCTCCCGAGCTACTCGATCACGCGATCCGGCAGATCGTCTCGAAGGCGTTGGCTTCCGGCGAGATCGTCGACATCTTCGCCGCGGCGGGTCTGAAGAAGCCGGACATCTCGATCCTCTCCGACGAGTTTCTCGCCGAGATCCGCGGCATGCCGCAGCGCAACCTGGCGGTCGAGCTGCTGCGCAAGCTATTGGTCGGGGAAATCAAGACCCGGTCGCAGCGCAATGTCGTGCAGGCGCGCTCTTTTACGGAATTGCTGGAACGATCGATCCGCAGATACCAGAACCGTGCGATCGAGACCGCGCAGGTGATCGAAGAACTGATCGCGCTCGCCAAGGACATGCGCGCCGCGAACGCCCGGGGCGAGGAGCTCGAATTGTCTGAGGACGAGTTGGCGTTCTACGACGCGCTCGAAACCAATGACAGCGCGGTGAAGGTGTTGGGCGAGCCGACCTTGAAGACAATCGCCCGCGAGCTGGTCGCGAGCGTGCGTAAGAATGTGACGATCGACTGGACCTTGCGGGAGAACGTCCGCGCGCAAATGCGCGTGCTCGTCAGGCGGATCCTGCGGAAATACGGCTATCCGCCCGACAAGCAGGAAAAAGCCACACAAACCGTGTTGGAGCAGGCGGCGCTGTTCTCGGAAGCCTGGGCGACCGCTGCCTGAGCCCGCTACGGCCGGTAATCCGGCCGCAGCGGCGGCGGCAGGCTAGGCGGCGAAGCCGTAGAGCCGGGCGGCGTTGCCGCGGGTGATCTTGAACTTGTCCTCCGCGCTGGCGTCCTTGAAGTCGCGCGCGACGACCTCCTGCGAGTGCGGCCAGGTCGAGGCTTGGTGCGGATAGTCGGAGGACCACATGATCTTGTCGACGCCGATGAACTGGCGGCTGGCGACGCCGACAAAGTCGTCGATGTAAGTCGCCCACATCTGGCGCTGGAAGTACTCGCTCGGCTTCAGCTTGTTGGTGAACCCGGCGGCGATGCGCTGGCGCTCGAAGGCGCGGTCCATGCGCTGCAGATAATAGGGCAGCCAGCCGATATTGTTCTCGGCCGAGACGATCTGCAATTGCGGGAAGCGGTCGAGCACGCCGGAGAAGATCAGCACGCTGAACGACTTCTCGACCTCGTGCGACAATACGGTGGCGCGCATGTAGCGCTCGCCCCAGTTGTACTGGCTCTCCATGCCCATGCCGGTGATCGCGTGCAGGCTGACCGGCATCTTGAGTTCCTGTGCCGCCGCCCAGAACGGATCGTAGATGTCCGAGCTGTAGGGCTGATCCTCGGGCGGCGAGCACCAGATCATCGCACCCTTAAGGCCCATCTTGGCGCAGCGCTCGAGCTCGCGGGCACCGCCCTTGGGGTCGTAGAGCGAGATCATCGGCAGGCCGGCCATGTGCTTCCTGTCATAGCTGACAAATTCGGCGAGCCAGTCGTTGTAGACGCGGAAGCAGTCCGCCTGCAGCCCGGGGTCCTTAAGCCAAAAGATGCGGAAGCCGAGGGTCGTGTAGAGCACGTCGGCCTCGACCCCGTCGAGCGCATTGTCCTTCATCCGCTCGGCCGGATCCCAGCCGCCCGGCCGGGCATCGGCATAGGTCGCCTTGGTCAGGAATTCTTTCAGCTCCTCGGGGCTCTTACCGGCTCCGAGGCCGATGCCGATCGGATGCGGCGCAAAGCCCTCGTAATGGAAATAAGCGCCCTCCTTACCCGGCGGGTTGACCATCAGCTGCGGCGCCCGCTCGCGATACCTTGCGTCGACCCGCGTCGACCACAAATCAGGCGGCTCGCTGACGTGGGAATCCGCAGAGATCAACTTGTATTCTGGCATATCCGACCTCCTCCCCAAAATCCCGCAGCCGCTTCCACGCCACCGCGTCCGCGTCGCGGGTTAGGATGCCGATTGATACCCGAGCTTCCGCCGCCAAGTCCAGCCCGCGGGCGGAATTCGGGTCGTTCGGGTTTTCGAGCCGGGCGCAACGCTATAAAGAATGGGGATCATCCCCCCCGGGCCGAAACTGCCATGTCCTGGCTCTCCTATTCGTCCCTGATCCCGCCGAATTTATTCATATTGCTGACCGTCATCGGGCTCGTCCTTGCCTGGCGCTGGACCCGGTTCGGCCTCGTCGTCGCGACGTTCGGCGGCGCCCTGCTTTATCTGGCCTCGATGCCGGTCGTGTCCGTGTACCTGTTCGATCGCGTCGTGGCTCTTGCCGACGCCATACCCAGTCTGCCCTCCGAAGCGCCGCCTGGCGCGATCATCGTGCTTGCGAGCGACTACCGGCACGGCCAGCGGTACACGGTGGGACCGCTGACCCTCGAGCGCCTCGCCGAGGCGGCAAGACAGGAGCGGTATCTCGGACTGCCGGTGCTGGTCAGTGGCGGGCGGCCAGACGAGACCACGGATTCTCTCGCCGGAATGATGACCGCGGCGCTGCAAGAAGATTTCCGGGTCCCCGTGCGATGGCAGGAGGACCGCTCGCGGAACACCTTCGAGAATGCCGCATTCTCGGCGGACATCCTGCGGCGGGCGGGGGTGCAGTCTGCACTGCTGGTCACGAATGGCCTGGACATGGCACGAGCCCTCTGGTCGTTTCGTGCCGTCGGCTACCCGGTGATCCCGGCCGCTCCCCGTCAACAAACCATTGGCCAGTGGCGAAACGAGGCCCGCTCGCTCTCGGTGAGCTCTTTCTTCCCGCAAGTTCCCGCTCTGCTCGTGAGCTACAATGCGCTCCACGAGATGATCGGCTTGCGGTGGTATCGATACCGCTATCGCGACGGGGAAGTCAGCCTCGGCGCCGGCCTCGCAGCAGGCGCATCACGCTAGATGGCGTGGATCAGGGCGACGCCTCAGCCTCTCAGGTGCGGCATGACCTCGGCGGCGAAGCGGTCCATGTTCCGCCGCGTCAGATCGTCGGAGAGAATGCCGAATTGAAGGAGCGCCACCAGGATGCCGAAGCCCGTCCGCTCACGCATCCGCTCGATGCCCGCCAGCACCGTCCGAGGGCTGCCGATCAGCGCGGTGCCGCTTTCGATCAGACCTTCGGCGGTGGCCTTGCCGCCGCCCAGCCCCCTGCGGCTGCTGATGAAATTCTTCATCGAGCCGATCGAGGTATAGCCGGGCGGCATCAGCATCTCGAAGCTCTGGCGCAGGAAATCGTTGAACAAGGTCTCGACCGCCCTCCCCGCTTCCTTGCGCGCTCTCTCGTCGGTCTCGGCGACATAGATCGGGCAAGCCCAGCCGAGTTGATCCGCCGCCGCCTCATAGCCGTATTGCCGCGCCCGGTCGCGATAGGTGTTGTGGTAGCGCGCGACGAGGTCGGCCGACGAGAAGGTCACCAGGAACGGATATCTGCGCTTCGGGTCGGCCGCCCAGGCCACCGTCTCGCTCGACCCCTGCGACGGGATCCAAACCGGCGGATGCGGACTCTGGTAGGGCCGGGGCCAAAGGTTGACGTAGCGCAGGCTGAAATGATCGCCGTCGAAGGCAAAGGGACCGGGCTCGGTCCAGGCGCGGATGATCAGATCGTGCGCTTCGTGGAAGCGCTCGTGCGAGAAATAGGGGTTGGTGCCCGAGGAGTGATATTCCGAGCCGATGCCGCGCACGAACCCGGCGATGATGCGGCCCTTCGACAAATTGTCGAGCATCGCGAACTCTTCGGCGATGTAGATCGGGTTGTTCACCAACGGCAGCGCGCGGCCGAGGATCGCGATCTTGATCGTCTTCGTGCGCTGGATCAGCGCGCTGGCGATCAGGTTCGGCGCCGGCATCAGGCCGTAGGCGGTCTGGTGATGCTCGTTGACGCCGACCGCATCGAAGCCGAGCTCCTCGGCATAGACCAGCGCGTCGATGTGACGCGCGTATTCCTCCGCACCCTTGACCGGGTCGTAGAGGCGGTTCGGCAATACCACCCAGGGCGAGCGATGCTTCGCCGCCTCCGCGAGGTCGAGCGGCCGGTAGGGCATCAGATGGAAGGAGACGAGCTTCATGACGCGACCCCTTCGAGGAATTCGCGGACATAGCGGGCGACGAGGGGGGCCTGCTCGACATGCGGGAGATGCCCGCACTTGTCGACCATGACGAGGCGCGCATCCGGCAGGCGCTCGCGCCACAGCGCCGCATTGGCCGGCGGCATGATCTTGTCGTCGTCGCCCCAGACGATCAGCGCCGGCAATTTGATGCGATGCAGCCACTTCTCGAGACCGGGATTGAACCAGCGCGGCTGCCAGCCGAGCTTTGCCACCGTGAAGCGGTTCCTCAGCATGACGTCCATCTGCTCTTCGCTCGGCGTCAAAGCCAGGATGCGGTCGGCAAAGGTCTGGTCGTGATAGAGGTTGCGCACCGCCTCCTCCGGCCCCCAGATGAAGTTGTCGCCGCACGGCACGCCCTTGATGCGGATGCCGGCGGGTGCGAGCTGGACGAGGCTCTCAAAGCGCGAGCGGTCGCGGATCAGGATCTCGGCGGCGAGCCAGCCGCCGAGCGAGTTGCCGATCAGATGGATCCGGTCGAGCCCCGCCTCCTCGACGAGGTCGAGATAGAACACGGCAAGGTCCGAGATCGAGTGGATCCATGACGGATCATCGGAGCCGCCAAAGCCGGGGTGCTCGGGCACCAGCAGCTCGTACCGCTCGGCCAGCGCATCAAAGAACGGCAGCCATTGCGGCACCCCACCCGCGCCGTGCAGGAACAGCACCCTGGGGCCATGCCCGGCGCGGTGCAGCTTGATGGCGACGCCCCGAACCCTGAGCTCGGTGAGTTCAGCCGGCATATCGTCAGTTCCTTTTTGAGACGCATCCCCTAGGTTCTTGATGATAGCGTAAAACCGAGTGTGTCGCCTCTCGACGACCTCAAGCCCTTCTCGCCACCTTTGATTTGAGCAGTTCCGAGGTCGGTGGCAGCGCCGCGTCGGCATCGGGCGTCTTGCCGCCGGCGAGTTTGACCAGCGCCTGCAGCCGGCGGGCGACGCCGGCGAGGCGGGTCTTCTCGTCCTCCCAGTTGCGCATGTGGACGATTTTCTGACCGGGGCGGAGCTTCAAGGTCTCGGCGTGCCTCTGAAGCAGCTTGACGAGACCGGCCGGGCCGCAAAAGCGGTTGCCGCGCAGCGCGATCACCGTCCTTGGGCACGGTGAACGATGTTCCGCATTTAACCGAAATCCGGTAAAAAAATTCGGCTGATCCGCAGAGTAACGAATTTGAGGTCTAAGCGACTGGAATAGCGTGCTATTCTGCGCTAACAATCGAGCGCTTTTGCGATGAAAACGCGATTTTCGTTGTATTTGGAGCAATTTGCGGCCCAGATTCCAGGGGCGCGCCCGCGATGTTGCGAGCGTGGGATGCCGCACCCGGGGCGGGTGTGAGAAATACACATCGGGTGGGTACCGTGATCCGCCGCGGCCTCGTCGGCCTGTTCGCTCTGTTGCTGGTCCTCGGCGGCGGGCTCTACCTTTATCTGTTGTCGTCCCTGCCGCAGACCGATGGCCGGCTCACCGTGGCAGGACCGAAAGCCGAGATCCGCATCGAGCGCGACGCCGATGGGGTCCCGCTGATCGCCGCACAAGATGACGAGGACGCCGCCTTCGGCCTCGGCTTTGTTCATGCCCAGGACCGCCTCTTCCAGATGGAGCTGCAGCGCCGCTACGGCGCCGGTCGGCTCGCCGAGATATTCGGACGGGAGGCGCTCACGATCGACCGGCAGATGCGCGTTCTCGGCCTCTATCGCGCCGCCGAGGCCGAGATCCCGTTCCTATCGTCGACGGTCAGGCGCGGGCTCGAGGCCTATGCCGCCGGGGTGAACGCCTTTCTAGCGTCGCGCCGCGGCGCGTTGCCGCCCGAGTTCCTACTGCTGCGCTTTGCCCCCGACCCCTGGCAGCCGGCCGACAGCCTCGTCTGGGGCAAGCTAATGGCCGTGCAACTCGGCGGCAACTACCGCGGCGAACTGCTGCGTGCCCGGATGGCTCGCACCGTTCCAGCAGCGGATCTCGCTTTTCTCTATCCGGAATATCCGAAGGATGCGCCTACAACCTTGTCCGACATGCTGCCGATCTATCGCCGGCTGGCACTCGACGCTCTCTACGACGCACTGCCACCGGCCGTGGGGCCGATCTACGCGTCGAACAACTGGGTCGTCGACGGCCGACACAGCGCCAGCGGCAAGCCGCTCCTTGCCAATGATCCGCACCTCGAATTCGGCGCTCCGGGCTTCTGGTACCTCTCCCGATTGAGAACGCCGGAGCACGAGATCGTCGGCGGGACAGCCGCGGGCAGCCCGTTCATCCTAGTCGGCCACAATCAGCGGATCGCCTGGGGTTTGACCACAACCACAGCCGATGTCGAGGATCTCTTTATCGAGAGGGTCGATCCGACCGACCCCGGCCGCTATCTGACCCCGGAAGGGAGCGCGGCCTTCGCGTCGCGACGCGAGACGATCCTCGTGCGCGGCGGGGCCCCTGTGGACGTTAGCATCCGGACAACCCGGCACGGTCCCGTGCTGTCCGATGTGCTCCCCCCAGGGGCGGCCGATCCGGGATTTGTCTTGGCGCTGGCCGCGACCTTTACGATCCCGGAAGACCGCAGCGCCCAGGCACTGTGGGAGATCAACCGGGCGACTGACTGGCCAAGCTTCCGCGAGGCGTTGCGGAATTTCGTCGGACCGATAGAGAACATCGTATATGCCGATGTCGATGGGACGATCGGCTTTATCGCGCCGGGGCTGGTGCCGGTCCGACGCAGCGGCGAAGGCTGGCTGCCGGCGCCGGGGTGGACGGGCGAATACGATTGGGTCGGGTTCGTCCCGTTCGCCTCGCTGCCCAGCGCGGTCAATCCACCTTCGGGTCATTTCATGAGCGCCAACAACAAGATCGTGCCGGACACCTACCCCTATTTTCTGAGCCGCGACTGGGATCTGCCGAACCGCGTGCAACGCATCGAAGCGCTGCTCACCGCGACGCCCCTGCAGACACCCGCCTCGAGCGCTGCCATTGAGGCCGATACCTTGTCGCTGATGGCCCAGCGCCTGGTTCCGCTGATGATCCGAGGTGCCCCTCGCGGCGAGGCCTCGGGGGAGCCGATCGAACGCCTGCGAGGTTGGGACTTCCACATGGACCGGGAAAAGGTCGAACCGCTGCTGTTCACCGCTTGGCTGCGCGAATTTAGTCGTGAGGTTCTGTTCGGTCGCTTTGGCGATGCCGTCTCGGGCTACTGGGATTTGAAGCCGCGGGTGATGGAGGCGGTGTTGACCGAGCGGCCGGATTGGTGCGACGACCCAAAGCAGCCCGGGCAACAAGGCTGCGCCGCGCGACTCGCGGATTCCCTTCGAATGGCACTTGCGCAACTGCGCCAAGCTTACGGGGCTGATATGAACCAGTGGCGATGGGGGCGAGCTCATTTCGCAGTGTTCGCGAACCCGGTCTTCAGTCGAATCCCGGTGCTGCGCGATTGGCTCGGCCTCTCGATCCCGACCTCGGGCGGATATGACACGCTCGATCGCGGCCCGAGCACGATCCGTGACGACGCCCACCCTTTCGCACAGCGCTTCGGCGCCGGCTTGCGGATTATCACGGATCTCGCGACGCCGAAGGAATCAGTGATGATGATCACGCCGGGTCAATCCGGAAACCCGCTCTCGGGTCACTTTGCCGATCTGCTTCGCCGCTGGCGCAATTTCGCCTGGCTCCTACCTGGCCGATCCGCGTCTGTTTCCACTCTTGTTTTGGCGCCAGAACCTTTGGAGTCCGGGCGATGAATGATCTGCCGGTAACGCTCGCGGCGGTTCGCGATGCCGCCGCGGCGATCGCGGGCGCGATTGCGCATTCGCCCGTGATTGCTTCACCTGCACTCTCGGAGCTCGCGGGCACCGAAATCCACCTCAAGCTCGAGACGTTGCATCGCACGGGCTCGTTCAAGGAACGCGGCGCGCTCGCCAAGCTCCTGACGCTCGATGCCCCGAAAAGACGCACCGGGGTTGTCGCGATGTCCGCCGGCAACCATGCCCAGGGTGTGGCCTACCATGCGCTCCGGCTAGGTGTGCCGGCGACGATCGTGATGCCCGAGGGCACGCCCTTCATCAAGATCGACCGCACCGAGGCCCTCGGCGCCACCGTGGTGCTGCAGGGCGACAGCCTTGCCGCCGCCCGCGAAGCGGCCGATACGCTCGCCCGCGAGCGCGGGCTCATGCTCGTCCACCCCTATGATGATGCCAATGTCATCGCCGGCCAGGGGACGATCGGTCTCGAACTTCTCGCCGACCGGCCAGATCTCGACACGCTCGTCGTGCCGATCGGCGGCGGCGGCCTGATATCCGGAATTGCCGTCGCCGCCAAGGCGCTTAAGCCCGGGATCGAAATCCTCGGCGTCCAGTCGACGCTCTATCCTTCGATGTACCGCCTGTTGCGTGGTGCCGACCCGGGGCCACCCGCCACAGCGGCAACGCTCGCCGAAGGGATCGCGGTCAAGGAACCGGGCCGGCTGACGCGCCATATCGTCAAGGCGCTCGTGTCCGAGATCCGGCTCGTCGACGAAAACATGCTCGAGGGTGCCGTCGAGACTCTGCTGGACCGTCAAAAGCTCGTGGTCGAGGGCGCAGGTGCGGCCGGTGTGGCCGCCGTGCTTGCTGCACCCGAGCGGTTTCGTGGCCGACGGGTCGGGATCGTGATCACCGGCGGCAATGTGGACTCGCGTCTGCTCTCCTCGATCCTGATGCGCGGCCTGGTACGTGAGGGCCGGCTAGTCCGCCTGCGTTGCGAGCTGCCCGATGTTCCCGGCGCGCTCTCACGTCTGTCGGGGGTGATCGGCACGCACGCCGGCAACATCGTCGAGGTACACCACCAGCGGCTGTTCCACGACACCTCGGTCAAACGCGCGGAGCTCGATGTCGTGGTCGAGACCCAAAACCGACGCCATGTCGAGGTGCTGATCGGAGCACTGGCCGCGGCCGGCTTCCCGACGCAGTTACTGTTGAGCTCAGCCGATGATCAGCACGCCGCGAATAACGGCTAGCTCGCTCCCTCGACCAGGAACAACCGTCCGCGTGAGGCGGCCTGCCGAATCTTGAGCGCGCTCTGATACTCCTCGGAATGATACCAGCGGCCAGCCGTCTCCGCGTCCGGGAATTCGATGAGGACGATCCGCTCCGGCTGAGGTTCGCCCTCGAGCAGCTCAACCGGCCCGCCACGGACCATGAAGCGGCCACCAAACCGCGCGATGCTGGCTGCGGCAAGCGGGCGGTAAGGCTCATACGCGGCGGGGTCGGTCACCTGAACATCGGCGATTACATAGGCGGGCATCGGATCCTCCTGGTCAAGCTCGCGGTCGAGACTTTACACAAGGCGCGACTTGCTCGTTGAGCCTGCGGTTCGTCCTCTTCAACCGGCGCAGGCGCACTCTGCATGATGTGCTTGCCGGCACTGTGATGGTAGGCACCTTTCCGGTCTAGAAACGCTCGTCTCGTAACACGTTCAATTACCACTCGTCGGAGCTGTCCACGCCGATTTGCCTATCGCCCGCATGACAAAGGCAAGGAATTTGCGCCGGGGAGAGTTTTCCCACGCATGGAGTCGGGCCGCGAGGTCCGCCCGGATGCGATCCCGCTCCGCCACGACCTGTTGCCGTTCGCTCGCGGCCGCGTTCAATTCGGACCGCGCTATTTGAACTGCTTGGGAACTCTGCTCGATCCACAATCCCGCGGCGGCCTGCAATGACACCATGTCGCGTTCCCATCCGTCGCGCTCTGCGTTCCGCTCAGCACGCGCCTGCGTCAACGTTGCCCTCAGCGTCGCAGCCTCCACGCGAGAGGCAACGGCTTGCGCCTCGGCCTCTGTAAGAGCCTGCGACAGCGTCTGTCGTTCGGCGGCAAATCGCCGCGTCTCGTCATCGAGAGCTGCACGCAGTTGCACGATCTGGTCGCCGAGGCGCCGCGCTTCAGTCGAGGCTGCGGCCAAGTCAGTTTGCGCTGCACCCCGTTCGCCTTCGAGCCGGTAGATTGTCGCGTCCTTTTCTGCGCTGCGCTCGCGCTCAGACGCCAGTTCCCGGCTCACTCGCCCGACCCCGGCGCGGGCCGCCGCGAGTGGCGACGCCAGATCCCGGCCGGCAAGCAATGGCATTGTGCTTGGATCCGCGTGCGATTTCTTCCCGTCGAACATCTCTATCGGATGCAGCATCAGGAAGCGTAGATCCCGAGGATAACCCCGCTCCACGAGGTCTTGGTATACCGCCTCGATGCCGGGGAAAGTTGCAATAAATGCCTCGAGGTTCCAAAGAACTTCGAACCGGCGGAGACCATCAATCGAGTCGAGCTCGCGATCCGCGTTCGCTTCGAGCCAGCTAACCGTAGCCTCGGCCTCAAAGGCCGGGTCCAAGAGATAAATTTTCCTGTCGCGGGTCTCGGTTTTTGCGGCGACGGGTCTCCCGTCCCGAAGCGCCTCGAGCACGTCGTGGAAACCGAGCGGGTAGGTCAGGTTGAAAAACGCGTCATGGATTTGCAGAACGCCGTTCGTCTCGACAATGTTCACCGTGTGCGTGATGCTGCCTGCCAAGCCGAATACATAGCACCAAGAACAAAAGCCCCTTTTTGTGAAGGCTCGCCACAGCGCCAACGCCGTCCCCCGACCGGGAGATCCGCTAGCCGCCGGGGTTTCCCGATAGACCTTGCGTCGAAGCCTGTTCAAGCGCCGTGACGCCTTCAAGTCGAGGCATTCCTCTTTGGAAGTGAGATAACCAAGCGAGCTTCAAGATACTCGCTCGTCGTCACCGGCGTCATCCGGTCAAGCGGGCCCCGGTCGGCGGGGCGATGCGTTGACATCATGCAGCGCGGTCAGGCTTCCGCCACCGCGGTCGCGCAGATGAAAGGGACGCGAATGAAATTGGGTCCGTATCATAGTTAAGGGATCATCCTTGTATACGAGCCGAAATGGCCCCCAGCTATGGCACCGCCCGATTTCTCGACCCCGCCGCTCCAGACCAAAGACGGACGAGCGCGCCTCCTAGCGACTTCAAACCGGCCGCCAAGGCCACCGGATCGCTTGCGCCGACCCGACGACCGTCGATCTGGCGCACATTTCACACCTACCTTTGGCCCAAATTCCGAGAAAACTCCCTCACCCTTTGCCGTGGCGAGCGATCCGGCATCGCCGAAAATATGTCATTAACGCTCACCCAGTCCGTGAATCGCGGTGGAGCGTACTTTCGCGAAATGCACGTCCCAGCCCCGAAGACCTCCCGAGAATTATTTCGACTGTTTTTGCTTTATGATAAAGAGACCGGTGTGTCGGGTTTAGCCAACAGAATTAATTTCACGGATGTCAAATCCTCCCAAATGTACTTCAGTATACTGCAACGACTGCCGGAAAGTCGGAACTTAGTCCGATGGGACGATGGAGGCTACGATCCCAGTCAACATTTCTGCGAGATGTTGTGGTCCGACGAGTTCCAAAGCCGGGTTATCCGCCTGCTCCTCAGCAGCTTCCCGGAGAAGCGACGCCTGATCCACATTCACATTCCGAAGTCAGCGGGTTCGCATTTCTTCGCCAAGATGGCGCCAATATATCCGTGCATCAATCAGATGATACAGGTCCCGAGCTGGACATCGAAACAGGAACTTATGGAAATACTCGCTGGTTTCGCATCGATCGTCGAGTTTTATGATTTCCTAATGGTGCATGGTCATTTCAGCCTCAACTACGTGGTACAAGAGATCGGCGTTCGTTTTGGTGACGAGATTTTCACGGTGGTGCGTGACCCAGTGATGTCGGCGATCTCCATGGCCAATTATGTCGTAACCAGGCTGATGGCCGACCCGTCGGGAAGCTATCTCGACACGCGGGAATGGCTGGATCAGCTCGGCTTGGAGACCATTCCGGCGGGATGTCCAAGTGGCTATGTCAAGGCAGTCGCGCTCGCCGCGCTTCACGACGACCGCGTCGCCCACGTAAATCCGATCTGCCACTACCTGGGCGACGGCACCAGCGAATCGGCGATCAACAACATTGTCATTAACAACGTCGAGATCACCGATAGCTGCCGATATGATGGATGGCTCGAAAGGCGCTGGGGTATTTCGACGGGCTCGCGAATAAACCAGTCCCTGCCGATCCCGAACCGCGATGACTTCATCCCCCGCCTGAGCGAGCGCTTGAGCTATTTGTGCTCGGAGGACATGAAGGTATTCGAAGCCGTGAAAAGCTTGCTTGACGCCCGGGATGCACCGTCCATCAAGGGTCATGACCTCGCGTGACGGCGAGGGGAATGCCATGCTTGGGGCAAGGAGCAGGCCTGATCACATACGCCGTTCTTGGCTCTGTCCTCGCGGCCTGCGGTATTCCCCACGATGTCGGTCTCGCGGGGCGATGCGCGGACATCATGCAGCGCGCCTTCCCGAGTGCAACGATCGAGATCGGCAAGAGCGAAGCCTCGGCGACCGGTTTGACCGCGATCGTTGCCCGCGTCGAGGGGGTCAGGAGCGATATCCCTCCGGAAGGACCTCTAACACATGGTTTGGCTGTCGAATGCCAGTTTGATAACAACATCCTGACGGGCTTCCGCTGGACAGCGGGCCCGCTACACTGATCGGCAAGCGGACGCGGGACCGCCCAAGGCTGGCGCGGCCTCTAGCTTTCGTCCATACTTGGGAACACCAGCCGACCGGTAATGCGGCGCGAAGAGGAATGCGATGGACTTTGGGCCGGGGGCAGAAAACAGGCGGAAACGCGAGCAAGCTCGGCGAAATTCGCGCGCGATGGCGATGGATGGCCTGCTGGTGGGGTCATTCCGCCAATTCTTTGCCACCTCGCCGGTCGCCTGCCCTTACCTCCCAGGTCGTGCCGAGCGCAAGCTGATCGTCGAACTCGGCGGGATCGGCGGCGCAGCCTTTTACGACGAGCTCTCGCGTGCCGGGTTTCGGCGCAGCCATCGCTTCGCCTATCGGCCGGCGTGCCGCGGCTGCTCCTCCTGCGTGCCGGTACGGATCGCCGTCGAGCGTTTTCGCCATACCCGCTCGACCCGGCGCATACATAACGCCAATCGGGAAATTTGCGGCAGTCTCGTTGCCGCGCGCGCCACACCGGAGCAATTCAGACTGTTCTCGGCTTATCAGCGCATGCGCCACGGCGACAGCGACATGGCATCGATGCGCTACGGCGATTACCGGGGGATGGTCGAGGACACGCCGCTGCGGACCGCCCTCGTCGAGTTTCGCGACGGTTGCGGAAGTCTGGTCGCGGCCTCGCTGATCGATCTCCTCGATGACGGGGTCTCCGCAGTCTACAGCTTTTACGATCCGTATCAGACAAAGCGCAGCCTTGGGATCTGGAGTGTTCTTTGGCTCGTTGAGGAGTGCCGCCGCCGCGGGCAGCCGTTTGTCTATCTCGGTTATTGGATCGCCGACAGCGCGAAAATGGCCTACAAAGACCGCTTCCCGGCGTTGGAGCGTCTGGATGAGGGCGGGTGGACCGTGTTCGTTCGATAATGGCGATCGGCGTTCTCGACTCCGCGATTTTCGCCGACATGTTCGGGACCCCGGCGATGCGCGGGATCTTCGGGGACGAAGCGTTCCTTGCCCGCTGCGTCGAAGTCGAGGCGGCGCTCGCCCGCGCCCAGGGACGGCTCGGGATCATCCCTGCCGAAGCAGGCGACGCCATTACCCGGGCGGCGAGCGCGCTGACGAGCGGGCGCCGGGCACTCGATTTCGCGCGCCTGAAGAAGGAAACCGAGAACGTCGGATACCCGATCCTGCCGCTCGTCTGCCAGCTCGCCGAATGTGCCGGAGACTACGGCCGCTACATCCATTGGGGAGCCACGACCCAGGACATCATGGATACGGTCGTCGTGTTGCAGATCCGTGCGGGGCTCGGGCTGATCGACGAAGACTTGACGGCGGTTCGCGGCCATCTCGCCGACCTCGCCCGGCGCTATCGCGACACGCCGATGGCGGGACGCACCCATCTGCAGCACGCTCTGCCGGTAACGTTCGGCTACAAAGCCGCAGTCTGGCTCTCTGCCCTAGATCGCCATGCCGATCGGCTGCGCGAGCTGCGCCCGCGAGTGCTGTTGGTGCAGTTCGGCGGCGCCGCCGGCACATTGGCCTCGCTCGGCAACGGTGAGGCAAGCCTCGAGACTCGCGCTGCGCTCGCCAGTGAGCTGGCGCTTCGCGACCCGCCGATCACCTGGCACGTTACCCGCGACGGGATCGCCGAGACTGTGCAGATGCTGGCGTTGCTGCTCGGCAGTCTGGGCAAGATCGCCCTCGATGTCATGCTGATGTCGGCGACCGAGTTCGGCGAGGCCGCCGAACCCTTCGTCGCCGGCCGCGGGTCGAGCTCGACGATGCCGCAGAAGCGCAACCCGATCTCGTGCGAGTTGATCCTCGCCGCGGCGAAGGTGCTGCGCCAGCAAGCGGGGCTCGTCCTCGACGCGATGGTGACAGACTTCGAGCGCGCGACCGGCCCATGGCACGCCGAGTGGATCGCAGTGCCTGAAGCCTTCGGCTATGCCGCAGGCGCGCTCCACCAGGCGCGCTTCATGCTCGGCGGCCTGATTGTCGATCCCGGCCGCATGGCGAAGAATCTGGCGATGACGCACGGACTCATCGTCGCCGAGGCGGTGATGATGGGATTGGCGCCACATATTGGCCGTAACGAGGCGCACGACCTCGTCTACGACGCCTGCCGTTCGGCGATCGAGACCGATCGGCCATTGCTCGACGTACTGCTCGAAATGCCTGCGGTGGCCGGCCCGCTCGGTACGGAAAAGCTGCGGGCGCTGACCGATCCGGCGAATTACCTCGGGGCGGCTCCGGCGATGGTCGACCGCATGCTCGCCGGTCGCTGAGACTTGCCGGCCGCAGGCGGTACCCGTACAACTCTCCCGGAGCCGGGCTTTTCGTAACTCGGCGAAACCGGGAGCGACGTCATGCACACGACCTCACGCCGCAGATTTCTCGAGCTCGCCGGACTGGGGGCCGTCGGTGCCGCGATCGGACCGCAGCCCGCGCGCGCCGCTGGCAAAACGATCACGCTGTTGCATGAAACCTCGTTCATCCCGCCGTTTGACGAATTCATGCAGAAGACGCTGGCGCCGGCCTACGAGAAGGAGACCGGGGTCAAAATCGTCTACGAGCTGACCAGCGTCGGCAGTTCGCCGACCCGGATCAGCACGATCATCGAGACGGGCTCCGGCGCCGACATTACGATCATCTTCCTGCTCTATCCGTTCCTGTACGGCGACAAGCTGATGGATGTCAGCGACATCGCCGAGGAGGCCGGCCAACAACAGGGCGGCTGGTACCCCGCGGCCAGGGAAGCCGCCGTCGTCAACGGCAAATGGAAGGCGATCCCGCACAGCAATATCGGCCAGCTGATGAACTGGCGCACCGACTGGTTCGCCGAGGTCGGGATCAAGAAATTCCCCGACACCTGGGAGGAGCTGTACGAAGCCGGCAAGAAATTGAAGGCCAAGGGGTACCCGTTCGGCTTTGAGCTCGGCCATGGCTTTGGCGACAACCACGGCTGGATCTATCCGCTGCTGTGGTCATATGGCGGGCACGAGGTCGAGGCCGACGGCAAGACGGTGGTGATCGACTCGGACGAGACCGCGAGGGCGCTCGATTTCGCCCGCAAATTCTTCAAGGACTGCATGTTCGACGACGTTCTGGGCTGGACCGATCCGAGCAACAACAAGGCGTGGATGGCCGAGCAGATTTCCTGCACCAACAACGCCGAGAGCATCCTGTGGTTCGCCAAGGCGCATTTCCCCGATATAGGCAAGGTCACCGACCAGGCGCAGAACCCAGCGGGACCCAAGGGCCGCTTCCACCTGCTCGACTGCCAAAGCCATGCGATCTTCGACTTCAGCCCGCAGAAGGAGGAGGCGCACAAGTTCCTGCGCTGGCTGACGGCCGAAAAGCAGTTGGGGGCGTGGTACGCCTCAGCCGACAGCTACTACCAGCCCTTCCTGCACGCGTACGACAATGCGCCGATGTGGCAGGTCGAGCCGCGCAATATCCCGTATCGCGACGCGATGGCGACGGCGCACCTGCCGGGCTGGCCGGCGCCGCCCGACCATCATCTCGCCGAGGCGGTCGCCAAATACGTCATCGTCGACATGTTCGCCAAAGCCTGCACCGACACCTCGACCAAAGATGCGATCAAGGCGGCCGAGACGCAGCTGAAGGGCATCTATCAGACGGCCTGAGCCTTGCAGCTGAGTTCGCCATGTCGATCCGCAGCGAACCGCTCGTCCGGGTAGCGCTACCGCCGCGACGCGCCTTTTCGCTCGCCGGTTGGCTCGACCGCGAGGCCGTCTTCGGCTGGCTGATGATGGGGCTGCCGCTGATGTTCTTAGCGGCGCTCGTCGGCTATCCGCTCGTCTACGGCGTCCTGTTGAGCTTGCAGGATCGCGTCATCGGGAAACCCGGGCACTTCGTCGGGCTGAAGAACTTCATCACCAATTTCCACGACCCGGTCTTCTGGCGGGTCGCGGTCAACACCTTTATTTACACAATCGCGGCGACGCTCCTGAAGATGGTCGGCGGTCTTGCCCTCGCCGTGGCGATGAACCAGCACTTCCGGATGAAGAATTTGATCCGGGCCTTGCTGCTGCTGCCGTTCATCGTCCCGACGGTGCTGAGCACTGTTGCCTGGATGTGGATGCTTGATCCCGCGTTCAGCGTCGTCAACCGGCTGTTGATCGGGCTCGGCGTGACGCCGCCCGGGCCTTCCTGGCTCGGCAATCCGAGTTTGGCGATGTTTTCCCTCATCATGATCAATACGTGGCGCGGCCTGCCGTTCTACGGGATCACGCTGTTGGCCGGCCTGCAGACCGTGCCGCCCGAACTCTATGAGGCGGCGACAATCGACGGCGCCGGGGGCTGGCACCGCTTCCGTTTTGTCACCTTGCCGCTGATGAAGCCGATCATCCTGATCGTGACGCTGTTTTCGGTCATCTTCACCTTCGCCGACTTCCAGCTCGTCTACGTGTTGACCCATGGCGGGCCGCAGAACGCGACGCAGCTCTTCGCAACCTATGCTTTCGACATCGCGATGGGTGCCGGTCAACTCGGGCTCGGCGCCTCGGTGGCGCTGACGATGCTGCCGGCGCTCGGGCTGCTGATCGTTGCGCTGACGCTGTACATGCGGAGAGCGTGATGGTCGCGGGTCGCGGCCGCCTGGCGCGGGCGGTACAGGTTTGGCTACCGGTCGGCTTCTTCCTGGTAGTCGCGCTGTTCCCGTTCTATTGGATGGCGATCACCTCGCTGAAAGCCGATTCGGAACTGTACAACCGGCATCTGATGCCGCTGTTGCTACGCAATCCGACATTGAAGCATTACATCGATCTGCTGACCCAGACTCACTTCCTGTTGTGGACGTGGAACACGATGCTGGTCGCCGTGGTCTCGACCGCGATCTCGCTGGTTCTTGGGGTCATGCTCGCCTATCCGCTGGCGCGCATGCGGTTTGCCGGCGCCAGCCTGATCGCGATGACCGTGGCGGCGATCTATCTCGTGCCGCAGCCATTGCTGTTCATCCCGCTTGCCGATCTGATCAACCGGCTCGGGCTCGGCAACACGCTGACTGCAGTGATCCTGACCTATCCGACGATGCTGGTGCCGTTTTCCGCGTGGCTGCTGCTGGGCTATTTCAAGACCGTGCCAATGGAGCTCGAAGAGGCGGCGCGCATCGATGGTGCCAGCCGGCTGCAGACGATGCGCCGGATCTTTCTGCCGTTGTGTACGCCGGGGTTCATTTCGGCCGGGATCTTCGCCTTCACGCTGTCGCAGAACGAGTTCCTCTATGCGCTGATCTTCCTGACCAAGAGTTCGGTCCGAACCGTTCCGGTCGGGGTCATCGCCGAGCTGATCCGCGGCGACGTGTTCTATTGGGGCCAGCTGATGGCCGGCGCGTTACTGGGCTCGATCCCGGTCGCGCTGATTTATTCCTTCTTTGTCGAGCACTACGTCGCCGGCCTGACCTCAGGGTCGGTCAAGGGGTAGAAGAGCGCCGGGCGCCTATTGCTTGGCGTATTTGCGCAGTCCCTTGCCGACATTCTCGGCGCCAAAGACATTGCCGGCCATATCGGCCGCCACACCTTCCCCGCCCGACTTGTCGTCGTTCGGGTTGGGGCGCGGAATGAAGTAATTGACCGTCCCGTCCTTGGCCTTGCCGATCCGAATGCCGCGACGGCAGCCGGGATCTGGGGTGCAGCCCTCTTTGTCCTCGGTCTGCGAGTCGGCTACATAGATCACGTCGTTCTTGTCGATGAAGACCGCACTCGGCCGGCCGAACTGCTTCCACTCGGCGAGGAATTTTCCGTCCGGGTCAAAGATCTGAATGCGGCTGTTGACCCGGTCGGCAACGAATACCCGGCCCGTGGAATCGAGCGCTATCCCGTGCGGCTCGTTGAACTCGCCGGACGCCGACCCTTTCTTGCCCCAGCTCTTGATGACCGTGCCGTCGGGGGCGAGCTTGACGATCCGCGCATTCGAATCTCCGCCATGCCCGTCAGCGACAAAGATCGTCCCGTCCGCGGCGACGGCGACGGCGGAGGGCCGGTAGAAATATCCCGGCGAATCACCGGGCATGCCGGGCTTGCCTAATGTCATCAGCACCTTGCCGTCGGGACTGAATTTCACGACGACGTGCCCTTTGCCGTTCTTGCCGTCGGCATCGGCGACATAGACGTTGCCGTCCTTGTCGACAGCGATGCCGTGCGGAAAAACGAACATTCCGGCGCCAAAGCTCTTGATCAGCTTGCCGCTCGGGTCGAATTCGAGCACCGCCGGCAGGTCGGAGTTGAGGCAACTCCCACCGCACCGCTCAAAGGCCCAAATGCTCCGGCCGTCCCGGTCGGGCGTGACGGCGATCACTCCGCCCCATTGGCGGCCCTCGGGCAATTGGCCGAACCTGACCCCGGCCGCGTAGGGGTTGGGTAAATCGATCGACGGTACGGCGGCGTTCTCGGCCGCTGCCCGCGCTGATGAGATCCGGCACATCGCTCCACAGCTGCCCGTATCGATCGATGCTAAGCTGCTACGGTGAGCAGGTAAAGCACGCCACGGGCAGTTGAGGACAGCCATGCAATTCGCCATCGCCATTCCGACCGACGCCGACTCATGGCGGGTCGTCAGACGTGCCGAGGAGCTGGGTTTTGCCCGCGCCTGGTTCTACGACACGCAAATGCTGAGCGCCGACCCGTTCGTCGCTATGGCCTCTGCGGCCATCAAGACAACCAAGATCCGGCTCGGCACCGGTGTGCTGATCCCATCGAACCGGATTGCGCCGGTCACCGCGAATGCCTTCGCCTCATTGAATAAGCTGGCGCCGGGACGGATCGATTTCGGGGTCGGCACCGGCTTTACCGGAAGGCGGGCGATGGGGCTGGGCGCGGTCAAGCTCGCCGATATGGAGGAATACGTTCGCGTCGTTATGGCGTTGTTGCGCGGGGAAACGGTCGAGGCCGAAATAGAACGGAAGAAGCGGCTGATCCGGCTGCTCAATCCCGAACTCGGTCTGATCAACACGCGCGATCCGATCGCGCTTTGGATCGCAGCTTCAGGACCCCGTGCGCGCGCGTTGACCGCGAAGCTCGGCGCCGGCTGGATCGCGACGGCTGGCGACGTCGAGGGCGCGGTCGCCGCGATGACCGACATGCAGGAGCGCCGGCGTGCCGCCGGGCGTGCGGCCGAGCCGCTCGACGCCGTGGTGCTGACCGGCGGCGCGATCTTGGAAGAAGGCGAGCCCGCCGACTCCGCGCGCGCCATGGCCCAGGCCGGGCCGCGCGCCGCGATGCTGCTGCACCGAGCGGCCGACGCGGCATTGGCAGGGCTGCCGATGATGACGCAGATGCCGCCCGGGGTCGCAGAGACGGTGGCGGGCTATGTCGAGCTCGCCCGCAAATTCACGCCGCAGGGCGCCCATTATCTTGAAAACCATCGCGGGCATCTGATGTTCGTCAAGCCCGAGGAGCGCCAGTTCGTCACCGCCGAGCTGATCCGCCGGACGACCTATACGGCGACCGAGAGGGAACTCAGAGAACGCTTCGCGGCGCTCGCTGAAGCGGGCTACAGCGAGATCGCAGTGCAGATCGTGCCCGGCCAGGAGCACGCCATCGAGGATTGGGGACGTATCCGCCGCGCCTTCGCCTAGCTCGCGGCGAAAGTCGAGAGCGGGTGCTCAAATGCCGGCCCACCATTCATACCCCTGGTCTTCCCAATAGCCGCCGTTGCCATCGCCGATCTGCGCGAAATCCGCCACAAGCTCGATGCGCATGATGTATTTCGCCATCTTGTAGCCGAGTTGCCGCTCGTCGCGCAGGCGCAATGGCGCGCCGTGCGCGATGGGCAATGCTCGATCGCTCATCTCGTAGGCGAGGATGGTCTGCGGATGGTATGCGCCATCGAGGTCGATACTTTCGTAATATTTGTCGCCGGAGAGGTTCATCGCGTCGGCACAATAGAACATCACGTAACGCGCCTCGGGATGCGGACCGACGAGGTCGAGCAGTGCCGCGACGGGGACGCCCTTCCACTTACCGATACAGCTCCAACCCTCGACGCAGTCATGCCGCGTGATCTGCGTTCGCGACGGCAGCTCTTTGAGCTCAGCCAGCGAAAAACTCCGGTGCCGTCGGACTAGACCGGCAACCGCAAGCCGCCAGTCGGCGAATTCATTTTGGGCGAGCCTCTGGTAATCCGGATCGCTCGGTTCGGTCGTCCCGTTGGCGTGGAATTCGGCCGAGAGTTCGGCCTCGGTGTACTCGCGCGCAAGCGCTGTCCGGCCGGTGACAATCCGCTGCGCAACGCGAGAAACCGCTTCGGCGCCTTTGAGGAGCTTGGTGAACTCCGGGTCACCCGAAAGCCGGTCGCAGCCGCCCAGCATCAGTGCGCCGATGCTGCCGGCTGCGCGGGCGAGAAGGCGGCGGCGGCCCAGCTGCTTCAGATCAGCCATGTTCTTCTCCGATGTCATACCAGCCGGTGATCATCGATCGAATGTTGTTCCAGACGCCCGATACCAGAACCATCAGCAGATGAACCACGACGAAGGCAAGGAGGGAGAAGGCGCACACGAAGTGTATTGTGCGCGCCGACTGTCGGCCGTCGAAGAGCCAGAGAAGCCAGGGATAACCGGCATCCAGTTGTGGGGACATCGCGAGCCCGGCGAGAACGATCAGCGGGCACAGTAAGCACAGCACCGCCAGGTAGGTGAGTTTCTGCAAAACGTTGTACCGCTTCCCTTCCGCGCCTTTCGGGAAGCGCAGCCGCATATGCTGCCGGATCGAATAGCCGATCCGTCGCAGATCCTGTCGTGATGGCGCGAGATCCCGGCGAAGATGACCGCCCGATATCGCAAGCAGGGCGTAACCGCGCCGTTGGCCACGAAGAGCCAGGCAAAACAGAAATGCCAACGGCGCCCCATAGCCAGCCATTGGCTGCCGGGCAAGATCACCCAGGCGGGAAAGGCGCGAATCACCAGCAGTGGATCGTCGAAGTGCGAGATGTTACCCCAATAAAGTGCTGGATGGGCGTTGAAGATCTGCAGCCCGCTCATCAACAGAATCGTCAAGCAGACGACATTGAGCCAGTGCGTGATCCGGACCCAAAGGCGGTGGCGATAGATGAGGCGACACTCAGTCATGGATCTCTCGGCGGTTGGCGCCGGACGGGACGGCCGAAAATTGGCCGTCCCTCCGGTGCTGGTGCGTCAATTCGGGATCAACACCCGATCAACGACCTGGATGACGCCATTGCCCTGATAAACGTCGGCGATCGTGATATGCGCGGCGCCGCCCTTCTCATCGGTCACGATCAGGTTCTTGCCGCTGCCCTGCACGGTCAGTGGCTCACCCTGCACGGTTTTGAGCACGGCCTTGCCGCCGCCCGTCGCGATCTGTTGGTCGAGCACCCCCGAATCGAGGCGACCAGATACCACGTGATAGGTCAGGATCTTGTCGAGCGTGTTCTTGTTCTCTGGGCTCAACAGCGTCTCCACCGTCCCCGCCGGCAACGCCGCGAAAGCCGCGTTGGTCGGTGCGAAAACCGTGAAGGGCCCGGCACCTTGCAGTGTCTCGACCAGCCCGCCGGCCTTGACCGCCGCGACCAGGGTGGTGTGATCCTTCGAGTTGACGGCATTTTGGATAATGTTCTTATTGGCGTACATTGGCGCGCCGCCGACCATCGGATCGCCCGCGGCAATGGCGCCGCCGGCAACCGCAAGAGCGACCACGGCAGCAGTGCTGAGCAGTTTGATCTTCATCGTCAGAACTCCTTTCCCTCTAGCGCCGCGTCCCTCGGGTCTCCCTCGGCCGGCGCGGCGAACAACTGCCTTACGGGCCGGCTTCCCAATCGGATGCAGCGCGATGCATCCATTTGCGTTCCGAGCCGGTAATTCCTTTGAATGGACTTGAGAGCGGCCTCCCGGCACACCGTGGCTTCGCAATATGGATAGCCAGATCGCTGCACTATCCTCTGTCGGCGTCTTGATCGAAGCCGTGGGGCGCGACAGCCAGGTAGCCTTGAAGCGGCTCTACGAGCTCGAAGCACGCCGGCTCTACGGTATAGCGCTGCGGATTGTGCGGCGGCCGGAGATCGCTGCCGACGTACTGCAGGAGGCTTTCGTCCAGATCTGGCAGAATGCTGCCACCTTCTCTGCCGAGCGCGGCACCGGCGCGGCGTGGCTCACAGGCATCGTCCGCTTCCGCGCCCTCGATGCCGTGCGCAAGCTCGGCCGTGAGATTCTGACCGACGATCCGGGGCTTGGCGACGCAGCGATCGAGCCGGATGTGATCGAGAAGATCGATGCCGCGGCAGAAGCGGGAGCCCTGAAACGCTGCCTCAAGCTGCTCGAGGAAGAGCAGCGGCGTTGCATCGTATTGGCCTTTGTCGACGGCTTGTCGCACTCGGAGGTCGCCGAGCGTGTCAGGGCGCCGCTCGGTAGCGTCAAGAGCTGGATCCGGAGGGGACTGCTCTCGCTGCGGAGGTGTCTCCAACGATGATCCCCGAAAACCCAGACGATCTCCATATCCTGGCCGGCGAATACGTGCTCGGCGTTCTCGACGAAACCGACGCGAGGCAGGTCGCGGGTGCGCTCGCGACCAATATCGAGCTGCGCCGGGCGGTCACCTTCTGGGAGGAACAGCTCCATCCGCTCTCGGAGCTCGCTTCCCCCGCCGAGCCGCCGCCCGGCACCTGGGAAGCGATCGAAGCGAGGATAACCAAACCCATACCAAGGCCGGCTGCGTCGCGCCTCTGGGGCAACGTCGCGCTGTGGCGCTGGTCGACCGCCGGGTTTGCTGCCGCCGCTGCCGCGAGCCTCGCCCTCTGGATCGTGATGACGCCGGCATCAGGTCCGAGCTTTCTCGCGGTCCTCCACCCGCCGCAGCAGGACCAGGCTGGCTGGGTCGCAACTGCCGGCCGCTCCGGTTTGGTGGTGCGTGCGGTTAGCGCCGCGACGCCGCCCACCGACCGCGCCTTCGAGCTGTGGGCCATTGCCCCCGGTTCGACACGACCGCGATCGCTGGGCGTTATCCCCCCAAACGGCGAGCTCAAGCTTTCCACACTGCCGCCCGACCTGCGCGACGGCGCAACCCTCGCGATCAGCATCGAGCCGATCGGCGGCTCACCCACACATCAGCCGACCGGACCGGTGGTCTTCGTGGGGTCGGTAAAGGCGGTGTGACGCTATCCGGCGAAAGCGGCGATCCCGGTCTGTGCCCGGCCGAGGATCAGCGCGTGAATGTCGTGGGTGCCTTCGTAGGTGTTGACCGCCTCGAGGTTCATCACGTGGCGGATCACATGGTATTCGTCGGCGATACCGTTGCCGCCGTGCATGTCGCGCGCGGCGCGGGCGATTTCGAGCGCCTTGCCGCAATTGTTGCGTTTTAGGATCGAGACCATCTCGGCGCTATCGCGCCCCATATCCTTGAGTCGGCCAAGCCGCAGACAGGCGTGCAGTCCGAGCGTGATCTCGGTCTGCATGTCGACGAGCTTCTTCTGGATCAGCTGGTTGGCGGCGAGCGGGCGCCCAAACTGTCGGCGCTCGAGCGTGTAGTTGCGCGCCGCATGCCAGCAGAATTCGGCGGCGCCGAGCGACCCCCAGGCGATCCCGTAGCGGGCGCTGTTGAGGCACGAGAACGGGCCGCGCAGCCCCTTGACCTCGGGCAGCAGGCTCTCCTCGGGTACGAACACCTCGTCCATCACGATCTCACCGGTGACCGACGCGCGCAGGCTGAACTTGCCCTCGATCTTCGGCGCGCTGAGCCCCTTCATACCCTTTTCGAGAATGAACCCGCGGATCACCTCGTCCTCGGTTTTGGCCCATACGACGAGCACGTCGGCAATCGGCGCGTTAGTGATCCACATCTTAGCGCCGCTCAGCCGCCATCCGCCGGGTACCGGGACCGCCCGCGTGGTCATGCCGCCGGGATCGGAGCCATGATCGGGTTCGGTCAGGCCAAAGCAGCCGACCCATTCGCCCGAGGCAAGCTTAGGCAGGTATTTCTGCCGTTGGGCTTCACTGCCAAACGTATAGATCGGATACATGACAAGGCTCGACTGCACGCTCATCGCCGAGCGATAGCTGCTGTCGACCCGTTCGACCTCGCGCGCGATCAGCCCGTAGGAGACGTAATTCACCCCGGCGCAGCCGTAGCCTTCGATGGTCGCGCCGAGAAACCCGAGCTCCCCCATCTCGTTCATGATCTCGCGGTCGAAGCGTTCGTGCCGGTTGGCCGCCAGCACCCGGGGAAAGAGCTTTTCCTGGCAGTAGGCGCGCGCGCTGTCGCGCACCATCCGCTCCTCCTCGGTCAGCGCCTCCTCGAGGAGCAAGGGATCGGCCCAGTCAAACGCGCTCTCGTCCGCGGCGGCAGGCTGGGCTGGGGCAAAGCTGCTGGTCATCGGGCTCTCGGGCAAGGACGTGTCGGCTCACGCACTTTATGCGCTCGGGCCCGTTAAGGAATCAATTCAGCCGGAGCGGCAGCTCCTATTCGGCCGGGCCACGTTCCTTTCCGTGAGACTTAGCCTTTGACCCCGCCCATCGTCAGGCCGGAGGACATCCGGTTGCGGAATGCGTAATAGGTCGCGATCGGGGGCAGGGCGTAGATGATCGCGGTCGCCATCATGTAGTTCCACGGCGCCACGTCACTGTTCAGGAATTGGGCGAGCGCCACCGGCACCGTCATGCTTTGCTTGTTCGACAGCAACAGGAATTGGTAGAGATATTCATTCCACGCCGCCAATAGCGCAAACGTCCCGACGGCGACCAAGGCCGGCACCATCAGCGGCAGGTAAATGCGGAAATAGATCTGGATCGGCGAGGCGCCGTCGATCCGCGCCGACTCGTCGAGTTCGAGCGGAATGCTCCTGCCGTATTCCTGGAAGATGAAAATCGCGTATGGCGTGGCGAAGGTCACTATCGCAGCGATGACCGACCACGGGTTGTTGTGCAGGCCGTAATGCTGCATGATCAGATAGAACGGGATCGCCAGGAAGGACGCCGGGATGACATAGGTCAACAATGCCGCGTTGGTGATCACCCAGCCGTTGCGGATGCGCATCCGCATGACCGAGAAACTGGTCATCGAGCCGATCGTCAGCACCAGCAGCGTCACCATCGCACCGATGAAGACGCTGTTGCCGAACTGGTGCCAGAAATATTCGAGATACCAGTAGCCCTGAGTCAGGACGATCCAGAAACTGTCGGCCGACGCGTTCGGCGGCCACAGATGGTCGCTGAACACGTCGCCCTCGGCCGTGAACGCCACCATCACCATGTTGTAGAGCGGCGTGAGTGTCCACACCACCAGGACGACGCTGAGGATCGCGGCCCCGACGTTGCTCGCGTAGCGCCACCGCCGCGCGGCCCGCTTCATCCGCTCTGCGGGCCGGGCACCAGCCGGCGCCAGCGCAGTATCCGCGGTTATCGTGCTCACAGCTGCACCTCCGCGTTTTTGATCCTGCGAATCAAGATGATCACCAGTGGGATCAACAATGGCAATGCCGACATGACCACCGCCACGCCGAGCCGCGGGTTGGCGAGATCAAAGGCATCGCGGATGCCAAGCGTGGCCAAGAGATGCGTCGAGTTGGCCGGCCCGCCGCCGGTGATGAAATATACCGTGTTGAAGTTGCCGAGCAAAAAGATCGTCGCCAGCAAGGTCAGCACCAGATAGAGGTTGGCGAGCAGCGGAAAACTTACATGGGCGAACCTGCGCAGCCCGGTGGCACCATCGACTTTGGCCGCGTCATAGATTTCCGTTGGAATCGACATCCTGCCGGCGAGCAGGATTACGGTCCAGAACGGGAGCCACCTCCAGACATGGGAGCAGACGGCGGAGCCGAGGGCGAGCCAGCGGGAATTGAGCCAGGACGGGCCGTCGATACCGAAGAACTGGTAGAGCGCGTTGTTGAGCAGGCCCCATTCGCCGTTCAACATCCAGTGGATCGAGATGAAGCCGGGTAGCTCCGGCACCGCCCAGGGCAGCACGAAGATCATCAGCAGAGCCTTGACCCACCAGCCCGGGCGCATGAAAAAGCCCGACAACAGAAGCGCAAAAAACAACTTCAAGTTTACCCCGAAGGCAACGAAGACGATCGTGTTGACCACGGTCTGCTGATAGATCGGGTCGGAGAACACTTCGGCATATAAACTGGGCTTGCTGCCCATCCACAGCCCGTAGAAGACCGGATAGGCCACGAAGGCCACGAACACACCGATATAGGGTACGAGAAAGGCGAGCGCCCAGGTAAATTCCGAGCCTCGCAGGCCGCCACGCCAATAGCGCCACAGCGATTGCCGCCGGACTGCCGGGCCGCCGAACTCGATAGCCGATACGGTGGTCATGATCGCCTCTCAAGCCTGCTGGATCGGATATTTCGCGAAAATCTCTTCGGCCCGCTTGAACGCCTTGTCGATCGCCGCTTCCGGCGCCACGCCGTTGTTCAGGACATCGAAGACGGCGACCATGAAGACATGCTCGGCACCGACCTCGGCGATCGCCGGGTTGTAGGCCTCGTAGATCGGAACCGTCGGGCTGAGCACCGACTGCGTGGTGTAGGCCGTGCGATGCGCATCCTCCTTGAGCCAGAACGGGTCGCTGTTGACGATTTCGGGGATCGGCAATGCCCAGCGGCCGAGCCCGGCCTTCAGATACTGGTTCAGCACCTTGGGCTGAATCATGTATTTGGCTAATTCCTTGGCCACCGCGACGTTCTTCGCGCCCTTTGGGATGACCGGGCCAAACAGCGAAATCTGGCTCGGCAGCTCCTTGCCGTCGTTGCTGAGCGGCATCCCGTGGGTCAGGATGTCGTCGTATTCATCTTTCTTGTGATAGAGCGCCACCTCGGTCGAGATCGTCCCGTCGAAATCCATCACCATCAATTTCGAATGGAAGGCGTTGTTGTCGTCGGCGTCGTTCCAGTTGACGACCCCCGGCGGAACATAGCCTTTCTTAAACGGGGTGGTCAGCTTGACCAGCGCCTTGACGCAGGCGTCCTTGATCTGCGGATCATCGGTATGCAGCTTGCCGTCCGGCGTGATAAAGTCCTTGCCGCCATAAGCGATCATGAAGGCGTCGAAGGTGTTTTCCGGGTCGACGCCGTTGGCGGTCAGCTGGTAGCCGTAGGCGTAGACGTTGCGCATTCCTTTGGCGCGCAGCCCGTCCTGCACCGGCATAAAGAAATCGAGGAAGGCGTCCCACGTCTTCGGCAGATCGGCGATCTTGGAACCGCCCTTCTCGACCAGCGACGTCCAGATGTGAAACGGAACCGCCGCGATCTTCATCGGCAGGACGTAATAGCCACGCTTTTTCGCGACGTTGTTGTAGAAATAGCAGCAGGGCAGCGCGCTGGAGACGTATTGCGCCTTTGCCGGTTCGACGATGTCGCTGAGGTCGACGAGCTTGTCGTCCCAGGCTTGCAGGGGACCGAGATAGAAATCGGCCACCTCGATCATATCCGGGACGGCGCCGCTCTGGATCGCCGAGACCGCCTTCTGGCGCAGCGCGGCATAGGGAATGGTGCTTTGGTCGATCGTGTTGCCGCTCGCCTTCTGGTAATCGGCGACCATCGCGAGGAAGGCGGAGTCTTCCTCGGGAACAAAACCCTGGGCGAACCATACTTCCGCGGTCGTGGCCGCAGCGTTGGCGATATAAGGCCGGGCCAAGGCGCCGGCGGCGGCCAGCCCAAGAGAGCTGCGAAGCACCGAACGCCTGGTCAGAATCGTCATGCCCGTCTTCCTTCCCCGTTCACGCCCGCCAGCCGACGCGCACGCGTTCTGGTTGTCAGCGCCGAGCGCAATATAGAACAGCGGCTCGCCGGGCTCAAATGTTAATCGCTGACCAACACAACACCGTGATTGACGCGTCGATCCGACCCACCCCTCTCGGCGAAGCGTAGCCTCGCCTGTCGGCATGGCGGGAGCTTTGCTCGCGCCCGAGGAATGGCGCATCTCCGATGCGCCAGGGGTCCCCCTCTGCTCGCGACCTGCTCGCGGGGGGAGGGCCGGGGTGAGGGGCCTACTCGGCCCGCGACCGCCCCGATCGTTGCTCGCATCGGGTTGTCGCTCGACCGACGGCCCGGGGACCATTTCGAGCCCTCTCAGCTCTCCGCGATCGGATATTTCGCGAAGATCTCCTCAGCCCGCTTGAAGGCCTTGTCGATGGCCTGTTCCGGCGTCATCCCGTTGTTCATGACGTCGAGCATGGCGATGCTGAAGACATGCTCGGCACTGACCTCGGCCATGGCCGGGTTGAACGCTTCGTAAAGCGGAAGTGTCGGCCTGAGCAGCGTCTCCTCGGCGTAAGCCGTCCGATGCGGGTCCTGATGGAACCAAAACGGGTCGCTCTTGGCGATTTCGGGCAGCGGCAGCGCCCACCGGCCGAGCCCGCCCTTCAGATACTCGTTCAGCACGTTCGGCTGGACCGCATATTTCAAAAACTCCTTGGCGACCACGACGTTTTTCGCCCCCTTCGGGATCAGGGCGCCGAAGATCGGCATCGGGCTCGGCACTTCCTTGCCGTCATTGCCGAGCGGCATGCCGCGGGTCACGATGTCGTCGTATTCTTCCTTCTTCTTGTAAAGGGCTACTTCGGTCGACAGCGATCCGTCGAAATCCATCACGACGAGCTTGGCGTGGAAGGCATTGTTGTCGTCGGCGTCGTTCCAGTTGACGACCCCTGGCGGCACATAGCCTTTCTTGAACGGCGTGGTCAGTTTGGCGATCGCCTTGATCGCGGCGTCCTTCACCTGCGGGTCGTCGGTATGCAGCTTGCCGTCCGGGGTGACGAGATTCTTGCCGCCATAGGCCATCAAAAAGCCCTGAAAAGTGATGGCGGGGTCGACCCCATTGGCGGTCAGCTGATAACCATAGGCGTAGATGTTGCGCATCCCCTGCGCGCGCAATTTATCTTGCACCGGCATGAAGAAATCGAGGAAAGCATCCCAGGTATTGGGAATATCGGAGACTTTATAGCCTGCCTTCTCGACCAGAGACTGCCAAATATGGAACGGGATCCCGGCCGCCTTCATCGGCACCGCATAATAGGCGCGCTTTTTCGTGACGTTGTTGTAGTTATAAGTGGCACGAAGTGCGGTATCGATGTATTGCGACTTCAGGGGTTCGACGATGTCGCTGACATCGACCAGATTGTCGGCCCAGGCGTTCAGCGGCAGAAACTGGAAATCGGCTAATTCCATCACATCCGGGACGACGCCGCTGGTGATCGCCGAGACCGCCTTCTGCCGCAGTGGCGCGAAGGGTATGATGCTGTCGTCGATCTTGTTGCCGCTCGCCTTCTCGTAGTCGGCGAGAACTTTTTTGAAGGCGACATCCTCCTCTTCGGCGAAGCCCTGCACCCACCAAAGCTCCGCGGTCGTCGCCGCCGCGTTGGCGATATGGGGCCGCGCCAGGGCGCCCGCAGCGGCGAGGCCGAGCGAACCGTGAAGCAGCGAACGTCGCGTCAGAATGGCCATCTCTGCCTCCTTGCCTGCAGCCGCACCAGACCGGCCGGCGCACCCGGATTACCGTTTCGCGATTATTGTAGAGAGACCGCTTGGCGGGCTCAAACACTTATCTTCACCGCCGAGGATCGCTCTCAGCTCTGTGCAATTGGGTATTTCGCAAAGATTTCCTCCGCCCGCTTGAACGCCTTGTCGATCGCGGCTTCCGGTGCCATCCCGTTGATCATCACATCGGCCTCTGCGACGCTGAAGACATGCTCAGCGTTGACCCGGGCGATCCCCGGATTGTAGGCCTCGTAGATCGGCATCGTTGGCCCAAGCAGCGTCTGCTGCGTGTGGACGGTGCGATGCGGGTCCTCCTTGAGCCAGAAAGGGTCGGCCTTGGCGATATCGGACATCGGGATCGCAAAACGGCCAAGCCCGCCCTTCAAATACTCGTTCAGCACCTTCGGCTCGAGCATGTACTGGATGAACTCTTTGGCCGCCGCGGCGTTTTTTGCCCCTTTTGGGATCGCCGGGCCAAAACCGACGACCTGAGCCGGCAGTGTCTCGCCATTATTGTCGAGCGGCAGCCCGTGGGTCACGATGTCGTCGTATTCCTCTTTCTTGTCGTGGAGCGCGAGCTCGGTCGAGATCGAACCGTCGAAGTCCAGCACCATCAGCTTTGAATGGAAGGCATTGTTGTCGTCGGCGTCGTTCCAGCTTACGACACCGGGCGGCACGTAGCCTTCCTTGAACGGCGTAGTCAGCTTGAGCAGCGCCTTGACCGCCGCCTCGCGCACCTTGGGATCGTCGGTGTGAAGCTTGCCGTCCGGGGTAACAAAGTCCTTTCCGCCATAGGCGATCATGAAATGGTTAAAGGTCATGACCGGGTCGAAGCCGTTGCCGGTCAGCTGATAGCCAAAGGCGTAGACGTTGCGCATCCCCTCCGCGCGCAATTTGTCCTGCACCGGCATGAAGAAGTCGAGGAAGGAATCCCAGGTGTTCGGAATATCGGAGATCTTGTAGCCCGCCTTCTCGACCAGCGACCGCCACATATGGAATGGCCATGCCCCTAACTTCATCGGCACCATATAATAGCTACGCTTCTTTGTCTGGTTGTTGTAATGATAGCAACAGCTCAGCGCGGTCGAACTATAGCTTGATTTCTTGGGCTCGACGATGTCGCCGAGGTCGATGAGCTTGTCGTCCCACGCGTTCAGCGGGGTAAAGCGCGGGTCGGCCACCTCTATGAGGTCGGGGACGACGCCGCTCTGTATCGCCGAGATTTCTTTCTGGCGCAGCGGGGCGTTTGGGACGAGGGCGTAATCGATCTTATTGCCGCTGGCTTTCTCGTAATCGCCGACCAGCGCGCGGAAGGCGGTGTCCTCCTCGGGAAAGAAGCCCTGGTTCCACCATGTCTCTACGGTCGTGGCCGCGGCGTTGGCGATATAAGGCCGCGCCAGGGCGCCGGTCGCGGCGAGCCCGACAGAACCGCGAAGCAGCGAACGCCGCGTCAGAGTAAACATATGCGCCTCCTCGCCGCTCAGCTCGAGGCGATCGGGTATTTGGAGAAGATCTCCTCGACCCGCTTGAACGCTTTCTCGGCCGCGGCCTGCGGCGTCATCCCGGCTTGTATGATGTCGGCCCAGGCGGTTGGCCAGACATGCTCGTTCTGCACCTGCGCATAGGCCGGATTGAACGCCCAATAATCCGCGATGGTCGGACCGAGCAGCGCCTGGGTCGTGTACGCTTTCCGATGCGGGTCGGCAAACCACCACGGATCGCCTTTGACGATCGACGGCATGCACGGAACATTGCGGCCGAGCCCGACCTTCAGGTACTCGTTCACGACGTTCGGCTCGATCAAATATTTGAGGAATTCCTTTGCCACCGCGACATTTTTTGCGCCCTTCGGGATCAGGCCGCAGGTGGTGCGGGCTTGGCTCGGCACCGGTTTGCCCGCGTTCGAGAGCGGCAAGCCCATCGTCACGATGTCGTTGTATTCCTCTTTCTTGTTGAAGATCGCGACTTCGGTCGAGATCGAGCCGTCGAGATCCATCACGATCGTCTTGGCGTGAAAGGCGTTGTTGTCGTCGGCGTCGTTCCAATTGATCGCGCTCGGCGGCACGAAGCCTTCCTTGTAGGCGGCGGTCGGATAGGTCAGCGCATTGATCGCCGCCTCTCGCACCTGTGGATCGTCGAGGTGCGATTTGCCGTCACTGGTGACGATATTCTGACCCCCGTAAGCAATCAGAAAAGCATTGAACGTGCTGTTGGGATCGACGCCGTTGGTCGTGACTTGGAAACCGAGCCCGTAGATGTTGCGCATGCCCTTCTCGCGCGACTTTTTCTGCACCCCTTTGAAAAAATCGTAGAAGGCATCCCAGGTCTTCGGGATGTCCTCGATCGTATAGCCTGCGTTCTGGACCAGCGATCGCCAAATATGGTTCGCCGACACCCCTGCGGTGTACGGCACCCCGTAAAAGCTGCGCCGCCTCTCGACGCGGTTGTAGCAATAAGCCGAGAGGAATGCGGCCTCCGTATATTCCTCCTTTTGCGTTGCCACGACATCGCTGACGTCGACGAGCTTGTCGTCCCAGGCGAATAGCGCAACGATTTCGAAAGGATTGTTCTGGAACAGGTCGGGGACCGCGCCGCTGGTCATTGCCGAGACGATCTTCTGGCGTTCGGGCGCGTACGGGATGATGCTGTAGTCGATCGTGTTGCCGCTGGCCTTCTCGTAATCGGCAACGATCCTCTTGAACGAGATATCCTCCTCCTCGGCGAAACCCTGAACCCACCACACGGTGGCGGTCGTTGCCGCCGCCCGCGCGACATAGGGCCGCGTCAATGTCGCTGCTGCGGCGAGCCCCAACGACCCACGGAGTACCGAGCGCCGCGTCAGAACGCCCATTCCCCCTTCTCCCTCTCAGGCCTGCGCGATCGGGTACTTCGAGAAGATTTCCTCGACCCGCTTGAACGCCTTCTCGGCCGCCGCCTGCGGCGTCGCGCTGTCCTGTATGATCTCGGCCCAGGCCGTCTGCCAGACATGCTCGTTCTGGACCTCGGCGTAGGCCGGGTTGGAGGTCCAGAAGGTCGGTATAGTCGGGCTGAACAGGCCTTGCCGGACATAGGCCACCCGGTGCGCATCTTTGGGGTCGAGCCACCACGGGTCGTTCTTCACGATCGCCGGCATCGCCGGCAGATTGCGGCCCAGCCCCGTCTTCAGCAACTCGTTCAGGACCTTCGGCTGGATCAAATATTTGAGGAAGTCCTTGGCCACTTCGACGTTTTTTGCCCCCTTCGGGATCAGGCCACAGAGGCTTCCTTGCTGGGCCGGCACCGGCTTGCCGTCGTTGCTGAGCGCATATCCCATCGTCACGATATCGTGATAGTACGCTTGCTCGTCCTTGATGATGGCGACCTCGGTCGAGAGCGAGCCGTCGAGATCCATCACGACCTGCTTGGCGTGGAAGGCGTTGTTGTCGTCGGCGTCGTTCCAGTTGATCGCCCCCGGCGGGATAAAGCCTTCCTTGTAAGCCGTCGTCGGATAGGTCAGCGCCTCGATCGCCGCCTTGCGCACCTTCGGGTCATCGAGGTGCAGTTTGCCGTCCTTGGTGACGATGTCCTGACCGCCATAGGCGATCAGGAAATCGTTGATCCGGGCGTTGGAGTCGTTGCCGGTGGTGTTCAGCTGAAAACCGATGCCATAGACATGGCGCATGCCCTGGGCGCGCAATTTCTTCTGGACCTCCTTGAAGAAATCGTAATAGGCATCCCAGGTCTTCGGGATGTCCGACATCTGGTAGCCGGCCTTCTCGACCAGCGGCCGCCAGACATGGTTCATCCCAGAACCGACGGTATAAGGCACTCCGTAAAAGCTCCGCTTCTTCTCGACATTGTTGTAGCAGCGGGCCGTGAGCAGCGCGGTATCGGTGTATTCCTCCCGTTGCGTCTCGACGACATCGCTGACGTCGACCAGCTTGTCCTGCCAGGCGTAGAGCGCAATGATCTCGGCCGGGGTGTTCTGGAACAGGTCGGGGACGACGCCGCTCGTCACCGCCGAGACGATCTTCTGGCGCATCGGCGCATAGGGGACGATGCTGTAGTCGATCGTGTTGCCGCTGGCCTTCTCGTAATCGGCGACGATCTTTTTGAACGAGATGTCCTCTTCTTCGGCGAAGCCCTGGATCCACCACACGGTCGCGGTCGAGGCCGCCGCGTTGGCCATATAGGGCCGCGCCAAGGTTCCCGCGGCCGCCAGTCCCAAGGATGCGCGGAGCACAGAACGCCGCGTCAGAATAGCCATGCCCGTTTCCTCCCTTGTTGGCGCTTCCGAACCATTGCGAGCGCGCCGATTAGCTCTGCGCGATCGGGTATTTGGCAAAGATTTCCTCGACCCGCTTGAACGCCTTCTCCGCCGCCGCATCAGGCGCCGCCCCGTCCTTCATAATCTCGGCCCAGGCCGTCTGCCAGACATGCTCGTTCTGGACCTGGGCATAGGCCGGGTTGGAGGTCCAGAAGGTCGGCACGGTCGGGCCGAGCAGGCCCTGCTCTGTGTACGCCGCCCGGTGCGGGTCCGCGAACCACCAGGGGTCGTGCTTCACGATTGCCGGCATCGCCGGCAGATTGCGGCCCAGCCCCGTCTTCAGCAACTCGTTCAGGACCTGCGGCTGGATCAGATATTTAAGGAGGTCCTTGGCCACTTCGACGTTTTTTGCCCCCTTCGGGATCAGGCCGCAGAGGCTTCCTTGCTCGACCGGCACCGGCTTGCCATCGTTGCTGAGCGGCAGGCGCATCGTTACGATGTCGTTGTAATCCTGCTGGTTCTTGATGATGGCGACCTCGGTCGACAGCGAGCGCTCGATATCCATCACGATCTGTTTGGCGTGGAAGGCATTGTTGTCGTCGGCGTCGTTCCAGTTGATCGCCCCCGGCGGCACAAAGCCTTCCTTATAGGCGGTGGTCGGATAGGTCAGCGCTTCGATCGCCGCCTTGCGCACCTTCGGGTCGTCGAGGTGCAGTTTGCCGTCCTTGGTGACGATGTCCTGACCGCCATAGGCGATCACAAAATCGTTGAACCGTGCGTTGGAGTCGTTGCCGGTCGTGTTCAGCTGAAAGCCGATGGCATAGACATGGCGCATGCCCTGGGCGCGCAATTTCTTCTGCACGTCCTTGAAGAAATCGTAATAGGCATCCCAGGTCTTCGGCATGTCCGACATCTGGTAGCCGGCCTTCTCGACCAATGGCCGCCAGATATGGTTCATCGAAGCGCCGACGGTATAAGGCACGCCGTAATAGCTGCGCTTCTTCTCGACATTGTTGTAGCAGCGGACGGTGAGCAGCGCGGTCTCGGTGTATTCCTCCCTTTGCGTCTCGACGATGTCGCTCACGTCGACCAGCTTGTCCTGCCAGGCGTAGAGCGCAATGATCTCAGCGGGAGTGTTCTGGAACAGGTCGGGGACGACGCCGCTCGTCACCGCCGAGACGATCTTCTGGCGCAGTGGCGCATAGGGCGTGATGCTGTAGTCGATCGTGTTGCCGCTCGCCTTCTCGTAATCGGCGACGATCTTCTTGAACGAGATATCCTCTTCTTCGGCGAACCCCTGTGTCCACCATACCGTCGCCGTCGTGGGCGCGGCGTGGGCGACATACGGGCGCCCGAATACCCCGGTCGCAGCCAGCGCCAGAGAGCCGCGAAGCACCGAACGCCGGTTCAGCTTGCCCATCCCCGTCTCCTTCCCTGCTCACCCGCGTATCACCGCGGGTGAATCTTGGTCTTGTTCAGATCGGCGCCAAACGTCGGCGCAGCTTCGAGGATCCTTCCCAGAGCTACGCGATCGGGTATTTCGCGAAGATCTCCTCGACCCGCTTGAAAGCCTTTTCGGCCGCCGCCTGCGGCGCTACCCCGTCCTTCGCGATCTCGGCCCAGCCGGTGGGGAAGACATGCTCGTTTTGCACCTGGGCAAAGGCCGGGTTGTAGACCCACAATTGTGGTACCGTCGGGCCGAGCAGGGCCTGGTTGACATACGCCACGCGGTGCGGATCCGCGGGGTCGAGCCACCACGGGTCGCCCTTCACGATCGACGGCATGGCTGGCACTCTCCGGGCGAGCCCGGTTTTCAGATACTCGTTGTTGATCTTGGGCTGGATCAGATACTTGAGGAAATCCTTGGCCACCGCGACGCTCTTTGCCCCCTTCGGGATCAGGCACGAGACGCAGCCAGCCTGGCTCGGCACCGGCTTGCCGTCGTTGCTGAGCGCTAGGCCCATCGTGACGAGGTCCTTGTAGTCCTGCTCCTTGTGAATGACCGCGACCTCGCTCGAGATCGTGCCGTCGAGATCCATCACGATCTGCTTGGCATGTAAGGCGTTGTTATCGTCGGCATCGTTCCAATTGATCGCGCCCGGCGGCACAAAGCCTTCCTTGTAGGCGGTGGCCGGATAGGTCAGCGCTTTGATCACGGCCTCCTTCACCTTCGGATCGTCGAGGTGCAATTTGCCGTCTTTGGTGACGATGTCCTGGCCGCCATAGGCGATCAGGAAATAGTTGAACACGTTATTGGGGTCGCCCCCGTTGGTCGTCACATTGAGACCCAGGCCATAGACGTTGCGCACGCCCTGGGCGCGTAATTTCTTCTGCACCTCCTTGAAGAAATCGTAGAAGGCGTCCCAGGTCTTCGGGATGTCCTCCATCTTGTAGCCGGCCTTCTCGACCAGCGGCTGCCAAATATGGTTGGGCAGCACATCCATCGTCAGCGGCACCCCATAGAAACTGCGCTTTTTCTCGACGCTGTTGTAGCAATTGACGTTAAGCAGCGCGGTCTCGGTGAACTCCTCCTTTTGCGTCTCGACGACATCGCTGACGTCGACCAGCTTGTCGTCCCAGGCATGGAGCGCAATAATCTCGCCCGGGTTGTTCCAGAACAGATCCGGGACGACGCCGCTGGTCACCGCCGAGACGATCTTCTGACGCTGCGGCGCGAACGGCATGATGCTAAGATCGATCGTGTTGCCGCTCGCCTTCTGGTAATCGGCGACGATCTTTTTGATCGAGTCGTCCTCTTCCGGAATGAAGCCTTGCGTCCACCACACTTCCGCGGTCGTGTCCGCCGCGTTGGCGATATAGGGCCGCGCCAAGGTCCCGGCCGCGGCCAAAGCCAGAGAACTGCGGAGCACCGACCGCCTGCTCAGCTTGGTCATCTTTTCCTCCTCGTACTTAGCTCTGCTCGATCGGGTATTTCGCGAAGATTTCTTCGACCCGCTTGAACGCCTTCTCCGCCGCCGCCTGCGGCGCCATGCCGTTCTGGACGATGTCCATCCAGCCCTGGCTCCAGGTGTGTTCGTTCTGCAACTGCGCGTAGGCCGGGTTGAAGGCCCAGAATTGCGGCAACGTCGGGCTGAGCAGACCCTGCGTCGTGTACGCCGCACGGTGCGGGTCGGCGAACCACCACTTGTCGGTTTTCACGATCGACGGCATGCACGGAATACCCCGGCCGAGCCCCGTCTTCAGCCGCTCGTTGTCAACCTCCGGCTGGATGGTATATTTCAGGAAGTCCTTGGCCACCGCGACGTTCTTTGCCCCCTTCGGGATCAGGCTGCACGGGTTAGCGGCCAGGCTCGGCACCGGCTTGCCGTCGTTGCTGAGCGGCAGGCCCATCGTGACGATGTCGTCGTAGTCCTCCTTCTTGCCTTGCGACAGCACCGCGACTTCAGTCGAGATCGTGCCGTCGAGATCCATCACGATGGTCTTGGCGTGAAACGCGTTGTTGTCGTCGGCATCGTTCCAGTTGAGCGCGCTGGGCGGCACAAAGCCTTCCTTGTAGGCGGTGGTCGGATAGGTCAGCGCCCTGATCGCCGCCTCGCGCACCTGCGGGTCGTCGAGATGCAACTTGCCGTCCTTGGTGACGATGCCCTGGCCGCCATAGGCGATCAGGAAGTAGTTGAACACGAAGTTGGGGTCGTTGCCGTTGGTGGTCACGTTGAGGCCGAGGCCATAGACGTTGCGCACGCCCTGCGCCCGCAATTTCTTCTGCACTTCCTTGAAGAAATCGTAATAGGCATCCCAGGTATTCGGGATGTCTTCAATCTTGTAGCCGGCCTTCTCGACCAATGGCCGCCAGACATGGTTCGGCAATACCGCCGTTCCATCGGGCACGCCGTAAAAGCTGCGATTTTTCGTGATGCTGTTGTAGCAGTAGGTATTGAGCAGCGCGGTCTCGGTGTACTCCTCCTTTTGCGTCTCCACGACATCGCTGACATCGACCAGTTTGTCGTCCCAGGCATAGAGCGCAACGATCTCGTCCGGGTTGTTGCGGAACACATCCGGGACGACGCCGCTCTGGACCGCCGCGACGATTTTCTGCCGCTGCGGCGCGAACGGCGCGATGCTGAGGTCGATCGTGTTGCCGCTCGCCTTCTCGTAATCCGCGACGATCTTTTTGATCGCCACATCCTCTTCCGGGACGAAGCCCTGGGGCCACCATACCTCCGCGGTCGTCGCCGCGGCATTGGCGATATAAGGCCGCGCCAAGGTTCCGGCCGCGGCCACGGCCAGGGAGCTACGAAGCACCGACCGCCGGCTCAGACTGTCCATCTCCCTCTCCTTCCCTGCTCGCGCCGCGCGGCCCCTCCGCGGGCGCGTTCTAGCTTAATGTTAGGAGGAACGCAGGTTGGGACCGCCCGCTCCGGCAGTCAACGGATTCTTTGGCAGGGCGACGCCGGCAAGGCCCGCCACCGGCCGCGCGGAGACCATTCGGGCTTCGGTGTCAAAATGCGGTCGGCGGTCGTTGTTTTCGCTCTCTCAGAGCTGTGCCGCTTTCGTTGATCGGCGATGCCGGTTTCGTTGTTCTTAGGCATCGCAAATCCCGACCTAACATATTGATCGGATAGCTCATTCTGTGTGTCGGTCGGGTGTTTTGCGGGAGCCTTTCGCGTTTTTCGTTGTATTTCGGGTCCCGTCGGGCGCGGCGGGCGCCCGGTTATGCCGCCTTTTCGAGCTCGCGCAGCACGGTGTCGCCCATCACCCGGGTCGAGACGCGCGCGGTATTCGGCTGGGCGATGTCGCCGGTCCTCACCCCGGCCGCGAGCGCGCGGCGCACGGCATCTTCGACGAGTTCGGCCTCCTCGGCCATGTCGAACGAGTAGCGCAGCATCATCGAAAATGAGAGGATGCAGGCGAGCGGGTTGGCCGCATCCTTGCCGGCGATATCGGGTGCGCTGCCATGGACCGGTTCGTAGAGCGCCTTGCGGCGTCCGGTTGCGTCGGGCGCGCCGAGCGAGGCCGAGGGCAGCATGCCGAGGGAGCCCGTCAACATCGCCGCGCAATCCGACAGGATGTCGCCGAACAGATTGCTGGTGACGATCACGTCGAATTGCTTGGGGTTGCGCACCAGCTGCATCGCGCAGTTGTCGGCGTACATGAAGGACAGCTCGATGTCCCGGTAATCCGTGTCGCGCGCCCGCTGAGCGACCTCGCGCCAGAGCCCGCCCGATTCCATGACGTTCGCCTTGTCGACCTCGCAGACCCGGCCGCTGCGTTTCCTGGCCAGATCGAAGGCGACGCGGGTGACGCGCTCGATCTCGGCCTCGGCATAAACTTCAGTGTTGACCCCGCGGCGGGTGCCGTCGGCAAGCGTCTCGACCCCGCGCGGCATGCCGAAATAGATCCCGCCGGTCAGCTCGCGCACGATCATCAGGTCGAGCCCGGCCACGAGCTCGGGCTTGAGGCTCGAGGCGTCGGCGAGCGCGTCGAAGACCACCGCCGGGCGCAGATTGGCGAACAGATCCATTTCCTTGCGCAGCCGCAGGATGCCGCGTTCGGGACGCAGCTCGAAAGGCAGCGCGTCCCATTTCGCCCCGCCGACTGCGCCAAACAGCACGGCGTCGCTGGCAAGCGCGTGCGCCAAGGTCGCGTCGGTCAGCGGCACACCTGAGGCCTCATAGGCCGCACCGCCGACCAGGCCCTCGCTGATGTCGAAGCTGGCGATTTGGCGGCGGTCGAAGAACTCGATCACCCGCAGCGCTTGCCGCATGATCTCCGGACCGATGCCGTCGCCCGCCAGCACCAGCACCTTGCGGTTAGAGGGCATCGTTAAGCACTGACGCGGGTGATGCCCCAAAGCCAGGGCTGCGACAGCCGGCTCTTTTCCTCATAGGAGCGGATTGCTCCGGCTTTTTGCTGTGTCAGCCCGATATCGTCGAGCCCGTTCATCAGGCAATGCTTGCGGAACGGCTCGATCTCGAAAGACACCTGTTCGCCATCCGGCCGCGAGATCGTCTGCCTTTCGAGGTCGATCGTCAGGACCGCGTTGGCACCCTTTTTCGCATCCTCCATCAGCCGATCGACGGTCTCCTGCGGCAGGACGATCGGCAGGAGCCCGTTCTTGAAGCAGTTGTTGTAGAAGATATCGGCAAAGCTCGGCGCGATGACGCAGCTGATGCCGAAATCGAGCAGCGCCCAGGGCGCGTGCTCGCGGCTCGAGCCGCAGCCGAAATTGTCGCCGGCGACAAGAATGCACGCCCGGCGGTAGGGTGCTTGGTTCAGCACGAAGTCGGGGTTCTCCGACCCGTCGGGGCGGTAGCGGATCTCGTCGAACAAAACCTTGCCGAGGCCGGTTCGCTTGATCGTCTTCAAATAGACGGCCGGCAGGATCTTGTCCGTGTCCACATTGATCATCGGCAATGGTGCCGCGACACCGGTCAGCTTGGTGAACTTGTCCATCCGATTCCTCTCAGGCGAGTTCGCGCACGTCGGTCAGGCAACCGGTAATCGCCGCTGCGGCGGCCATAGCCGGGCTCACCAGGTGGGTGCGCGCACCCTTGCCCTGCCGGCCCTCGAAATTGCGGTTCGAGGTCGAGGCGACGCGTTCGCCGGGGGCCGCCTTGTCGGCGTTCATCGACATGCACATCGAGCAGCCCGGCTCGCGCCATTCGAAACCGGCCTCGAGGAAGATCCGGTCGAGGCCCTCCGCCTCGGCTTGGTGCTTGACGAGACCGGAACCAGGCACGACCAATGCCCGGACCCCTTGGGCGACGCGACGGCCTTTGGCGACAACCGCCGCGGCGCGCAGATCCTCGATCCGGCTGTTGGTGCACGAACCGATAAAGACGCGCTGCACCGGGATTTCGGCGAGGGGCGTATGCGGTTCGAGGCCCATATAGTCGAGCGACCGCTGCATGGCGGCGCGCTTCAGCGGGTCGTCGACCTCCGCGGGGTCGGGAACCCGACCGGTGATCGGCAAGGCGTCCTGGGGGCTCGTGCCCCAGGTGACCTGCGGCGCGATATCGGCGGCGGCGAGCCGCGCCTCACGGTCGTAATGCGCTCCCGGGTCGGAGGGCAGGGTGCGCCAGTAAGCAACCGCCTGCTCCCACGCGGCACCTTTGGGCGCATGGGGGCGGCCCCGAAGATATGCGAAGGTCGTCTCGTCTGGCGCGACGAGCCCGGCTCGCGCGCCCGCTTCGATCGTCATGTTGCAGAGGGTCATGCGGCCCTCCATCGACAAGCCGCGGATCGTGCTGCCGGCATATTCGATGACGTGGCCGGTGCCGCCTGCGGTGCCGATCTTTGCGATGATCGCGAGGATCACGTCCTTCGCCGTGACCCCAAGCGGCAATGCACCCTCGACGGTGACCCGCATGTTCTTGGCCGGTCGCTGGATCAGCGTCTGCGTCGCCAGAACGTGCTCGACCTCTGAGGTGCCGATGCCGAAAGCCAGCGCACCGAAAGCACCGTGCGTTGCCGTGTGGCTGTCGCCGCAGACGATCGTCATGCCGGGTTGGGTCAGACCCTGCTCGGGGCCGATGATGTGGACGATACCCTGGCGGATGTCGTCGATCGGGAAATAGGGAACCCCGAACTCGCGGACATTGTGTTCGAGAGTTTCCAGCTGGAGCTTCGAGTCGGGATCGTCGATGCCCCGGCTGCGGTCGGTCGTCGGCACATTATGGTCGGGAACCGCGATCGTGGCGTCCGGCCGATGCACGCGCCGGCCGGCGAGGCGCAAACCCTCAAACGCTTGCGGGCTCGTCACCTCGTGCACGAGGTGCATGTCTATGTAAATCAGACAGGTACCGTCGTCCTGGCGGTCGATGACATGGCTTTGCCAGATCTTGTCGAAGAGGGTGCGCGGCGAGGCCATCGCCGTCACTTCGTTGGCTCACTGCTCGGCGTTGCCGGCAGTGGCTCGATTTCGGGCTGCACACTCGCCCGGGGACCGCTTTCGGGCCGGGCACTCGTGCGGGCGCGCTCGGTAATACGCGCCCGCTTGCCGGTGAGGCCGCGCAGATAATAGAGCTTGGCGCGCCGTACCACTCCGCGGCGAATGACTTCGATCGCGGTGATGCGCGGCGAATAGAGCGGAAAGACGCGCTCCACCCCCTCGCCGTAGGAGATCTTGCGCAAGGTGAAGTTCGAGTTGATGCCGGCGTTCTTGCGCGCGATGCAGACGCCTTCGAAGGCCTGGACGCGCTCGCGCTCGCCCTCGACCACTCTGAGGCTGACCCGTACCGTGTCGCCCGGTTGGAAGTTCGGCACCGGCCGATTGGCGGCGAGCCGTTCGACCTGCTCGCGCTCGATCTGCTGAAGAAGATTCATTGGTCCACCTCTCGATCCCCTGGGCGGTCGCAATCCTGCGCCGCGCGATATCGCTTCCACAAATCGGGACGGCGCTCCCGGGTCAGCCGCTCGGCCTCCGCCCGGCGCCAGTCACGGATCCGCCGATGGTCGCCCGACACCAGCACCTCCGGCACTGGATGCCCCTGCCACAGTTGAGGCCGTGTATACTGCGGGTACTCGAGCAGGCCCTCCTCAAAGCTCTCCTCGGCGAGCGTCTCGGTGCGGCCGACAACCCCGGGGAGCAACCGCACGCAGGCGTCGATCAGCGCGATCGCCGCAGGTTCCCCGCCCGACAGCACGAAGTCGCCGAGGCTCAGCTCCTCGATTGCCCGCGCCTCCAGAACGCGCTCGTCGACCCCTTCGAAGCGGCCGCAAATCAGCCTCACCCCTGGTCCGCCGGCGAGCCGGTGCACCCGCTCTTGATCGAGGCGGTGCCCGCGCGGCGACAACAGCAGCACCGGTCCGACCCCGTCAGAGCCGGCAAGTGCGGCGTCGAGCACGTCCGGCCGCATCACCATGCCCGGCCCGCCGCCGAACGGCGCATCGTCGACGGAACGGTGCTTATCGCGCGCGAAATCCCGTATGTCCACCGTTTCGAGCCGCCACAGCCCGGCCCGCAGCGCCCTGCCGGCGAGCGAACAGGCGAGCGGGCCCGGCAGCATCTCCGGGAAAATTGTCAGCACCGTCGCCCGCCAAGTCATGCCTCGTTCTCGTCGAGTAATCCGGGCGGCGGATCGAGCACCAGTCTTCCGGCAGCCAGCTCGACCATCGGGACGACCGCTCGGGTGAACGGCACCATGACTGCCGGCGCGCCGGGGCGTGCCAGCTCGAGCGTGTCGCCGGCACCGAAATCATGGATGGCACGCACCCGTCCGACCGGTGTTCCGTCGCCCAGCACCGCCTCGAGACCGATCAGATCGGCGTGATAGTACTCCTCCGCTTCGGTCTGCGGCAGGGCCGAGCGCGGCAGATAGAGCCGCAGCCCGCGCAGTGCCTCCGCCTGGTTGCGGTCCTCGACACCCGACAGGCGCACGATGACGACCCCCCCCTTTCCCGCGCCGATCAGTCGCAACTCGAACCGGCGGACAGCAGTCTCGTCGGTCAGCGGCCCGTAGCGTGCGACATCCTCAGGCTCCCCGGTAAAGCTCTTGATCCGCACCGCGCCCTGCACGCCGTGCGGCCCGGTGACAACGCCGAGGCAGACCCGCTTTGGTGAGTCCGTCATGGTTTTCGCATGAAATATCGCAGCCGCGTCAGCTCCGGCCGCCCGCGGCACCTGCGGCTTCTTCAGCGGCCTTCGCCCGTTCCTGGGCTCGCGCCTTCGGCGTCGACTTGACCGGGTTGTCGGGGATAGCAGGTTTTTCGATCAGACCGGCCTCGCCCAGGAAACGCGCGACACGCTCGGTCGGTAGGGCGCCGACCCCGAGCCAATGCTGGATGCGTTCGGTTTTGAGGGTCACCCGATCGGCGTGCGAGCGGTCGAGCATCGGGTTGTAGGTCCCGAGCTTTTCGATGAAGCGGCCGTCGCGTGGGCTGCGCGAGTCGGCCACGACGATGCTGTAATAGGGGCGCTTTTTGGTACCGCCACGAGCGAGGCGGATCTTCAACGACATGCGGTTTCCCTTTCTTACCGAAATCCGCCGGGCAACAGCCCGGCGAGACCGTGGCGCGCCAGACCCTTGTGGCCGAGCTTTTTCATCTTCTTCGTGATGTCGGCCATGTCCTGGTATTGCTTGAGCAGGCGGTTGATCTCCGGCACCGAGGTGCCGGAGCCCGTCGCGATGCGGCGCCGGCGCGAGGCGTTGAGCAGCTTGGGATTGCGTCGTTCGCCTCTTGTCATCGACGAGATGATCGCCTCCTGGCGCTTGATGATACCTTCGTCGATATTGGCTTCGTTGAGCTGCTTCTTCAGCTTGCCGATCCCCGGCAGCATTCCGAGCATGCCGCTCATTCCGCCCATTCGCCGGATCTGACGCAGCTGAGCGGCCAGATCATCGAGGTCGAATCTTCCCTTCTCCAGTTTGGCGGCGAGCTTTTCGGCCTCCTCCTGATCGACCGTCTCGGCCGCCTTCTCGACCAGGCTGACGACATCGCCCATGCCGAGGATGCGCCCGGCGATCCGCTCGGCATGGAACTCCTCCAGCGCCTCGATCCGCTCGCCGACCCCGATCAGCACGATCGGCTTGCCGGTGATGGCGCGCATCGACAATGCCGCACCGCCCCGCGCATCGCCGTCGACCCGGGTCAGCACGATCGCGGTGATGCCGGCGCGCTCGCCAAAGGCCTTGGCGACGTTGACCGCATCCTGCCCGGTCATCGCGTCGGCGACGAGCAGGGTCTCGTGCGGAGTGGCGACCTCGTGCACCGCCGCGACTTCGAGCATCAGCTCTTCGTTGACATGGAGCCGCCCGGCGGTGTCGAGGATGACCACGTCGTAGCCCTCGGTGCGTCCGGTGTGGAGCGCCCGCCGGGTGATCGCGACCGGTCTTTCGCCCGGCATGACGGGCAGGCTGGCCACGCCGATCTGGCGACCGAGCACGGCGAGCTGCTCCTGGGCGGCCGGGCGCTGCACGTCGAGCGACGCGAGCAGCACCTTTTTCCGCTCGCGTTGCTTGAGCCGCAGAGCGATCTTCGCGGCGGTCGTCGTCTTGCCCGAACCTTGCAGCCCGACGAGCATGACCACGACCGGGGACGGCGCGTTCAGGTCGATCCCGTCGGCGTGCGCGCCCTCGGCACCGCCGCCCAGCACCTCGACGAGGTGGTCGTGGACGATCTTGACGACCATCTGCGCCGGCGTCACGGAGCGCAGCACCTCCTGCCCCAACGCCTTCTCGCGGACCGCGGCGACAAAGTCCCGAACCACCGGGAGTGCCACATCGGCCTCGAGCAGGGCGATGCGGATCTCACGCAAGGCGGCCCCGATATCGTCCTCGGTCAGCGCGCCATGGCGGCGCAGCCGGTCGAAGACCTCGCCCAGGCGATCGCTGAGGCTGTCGAACATGCCGGTCCTCAAAACGCGTACGAAAGACAAAAAGAGCCAGTGCGCGAAACTCGCGGACTGGCAGCCCCGGGGAAGCAACCCGATCGCCGGAAGCTAGTCCCGACCCCTCAGGCTGTCAATTGCAGGGAGGAGAAAAGCGAGGATTCTTCCCTGCCAGTTCCCGTCCGTCAGGGAAGAATCGACGATTTCGGCCGAGAATTCTCCGATAGCGCTTTTATATCAAAGTCTTATGCGTTTCCGACAGTCGCTCCTGAGGGAAGCAGCAGGGAGGACCGCGATGCGATCCCATTTCCTCACGACCAGACTCCATCCGGGCCGTGCCATCTTCGGATAAGAGTACGCTCCGATTTCGACGGCATGATGGCGGATGCCCACTGCCTCCCGCTTACTGGGCGATATAGCCGCCGTCGATCACGAGTTCGGCGCCGGTGACGAACGAGGCTTCGTCCGAGGCGAGGAACAGCACCCCGTAGGCGACCTCGATCGGCTTGCCGATCCGCCGCAGCGGTGTGAGAGCGATTTTATCGTCGCGCTCGCCGGCATTGGTCGCGTTCAGCATCGGCGGCATATAGCCCGGATGCACCGTGTTGACCCGCACCCCCACGGGTCCATAGCGCACCGCCGCGGCCTTGGAATAGATCCGCACCGCACCCTTTGAGGCATGATAGGCGGGATGACCGCCGGTGCCGCCGACAAACCCCATGATCGAGCTGATGTTGACGATCGATCCACCGCCGGTCTTCGCCATCTGCTCGGCGGCGAGCTTGGTGCCGAGGAAGACGCTCGTCTGGTTCACGGCGATGATGCGGTGCCAGCCGTCCAAGCCGTCGGGGTCCCCGACCGAACTGCCGGAGATACCGGCATTGTTGACCAGGATGTCGACCCCGCCATAGGCCGCCAATGTCTTGCCGATCAGGCCCGCCCATTCGGCCTCGCTGGTGACGTCGATTTTAGCCGCGGTCGCCTCGCCGCCGCCGGCGCGGATGGCGCCGGCAACCATCTCGGCCTCATCAACCAGGATGTCGGCCACGACGACCTTCGCCCCCTCGGCCGCGAAGAGCCGAGCCTCGGCTTCTCCCATGCCGTGAGCGCCGCCGGTGATGATCGCAACCTTGTTTTTCAGACGCATGACTGGCCTCCGGATTTGAGTTTAGGACGGCCGCACCCCATCCGAAAGGGAGTGCTCGCCGCTGCCCGCAGGGTTAAGATACCTCGCAGAGCCGGTATGCTCATATGCGGTTGGAGAGCGCCGCTTTGGCTAGGGAACGCGTCGAACGCAGGCTAGCTGCCATTCTCGCCGCGGACATTGCGGGGTACAGCCGCCTGATCGGGGCCGACGAGGAAGGGACTCTCGCGCGGCTGAGGGCGCACCGACGCGAGTTGATTGATCTCAAAATCGCCGAGCATCGCGGTCGGCTCGTCAAGACCACCGGCGATGGCCTGCTGGTGGAGTTTGCCAGCATCGTCGATGCGCTGCGCTGCGCGACAGAGGTGCAGGCGGCAATGACCGAGCGGAACGCCGCGGTGCCGGCAGACAGCCGGATCGAGTTCCGGGTTGGCATCAATGTCGGGGACATCGTCGTCGAGGACGGCGACATTTTCGGCGACGGGGTCAACGTCGCCGCACGCCTCGAAGGCTTAGCAGACCCAGGCGGGATTTGCGTCTCGGCCCGTGTTCAGGAGGACGCCGCCGGTAGGCTCGACCTCACCTTCGAGGATCTGGGGGAACAGCGACTCAAAAACATCGCTCGATCGGTTCGGGTCTACCGTGTTCGCCTTGCTACCGTTGAGAGCGCATCCAAACTCGCGGATGCCCCTGTGCTCGCGCTTCCCGACAAGCCCTCGATCGCAGTTCTCCCGTTCACGAATATGAGCAACGACCCGGAGCAGGAGTTCTTCGCCGATGGGATCGCCGAAGACATCATCACCGCCCTGTCCCGCTACCCCTCGCTGTTCGTGATCGCGCGTAATTCCTGCTTCTCCTACAAGGGTCTGTCTCCTGATGTGAGGCAGATCGGGCGCGAATTGGGCGTCCGTTACGTCCTCGAAGGCGGCCTGCGTAAGGCCGGCAATCGCATCCGCGTCACCGCGCAGCTCGTCGAAGCCGAAACCGGCAAGCATGTCTGGGCCGAGCGCTACGACCGCGATCTCGCCGACATCTTCGCATTGCAGGACGAGATTACCGAGGCGGTGACGATCGCCATTGCCCCGGCCATCGCCGAGGCCGAGCAGCAACGCGCCATGCGGAAGCCGCCGGGGAGCCTAGACGCTTGGGCGGCCTACCAGCGCGGGCTGTGGCATGTGAGCAAATGTACTCCGGACGACAACGCGCTCGCGCAGAAGTTCTTTCGGCAGGCCATCGATCTCGACCCGACCTTTTCCGGAGCTTACGGGGGCCTCGCCGGGGCTCAAGGCCAAGCAGCTGACTTTCAGGGGTCGCTCAGTTCCGCCGAGGCACTGGCGCGCCGCGCGGTCGCGCTCGATGGCGCCGATGCGGAAGCCCGTTCACGCCTCTCTAACGAACTCCGGATGCTCGGCGACTGTGAAGGCGCTCTGGCCGAGGCCGAGCGAGCGTTGGCAACGACGCCAAACCTGGCTTCTGCACACCACGTGCTCGGCGCGGCGTTGATCTTCTCGGGGCGCCCGAAGGAGGGTCTCGCTTCTCTCGAAAGAAGCATCAGGCTCGACCCGCGCCACCCGCGATCAGCCAACCGTTTGATGCTGATCGCGTTGGGACTTTATTTCGCGCGCGAATACGAAGCCGCGGTCCAGGCGGCGAAACGGGGGATCCGGTCATATCCCGATTTTCCGAACACTTACCGTTGGCTCGCCGCCGCGCTCGGCCAGCTCGGTCGGATCGAGGAAGCGAAGGAAGCGAAGGAAGCGCTGGAGAAGGCCATCGCGATCGCGCCGGCCTCGTTCGACATGTATGTCCGCGGGCGGGTGCCGTGGATGCGGGTGGAAGACCACGCCCACATGCTCGATGGCCTGCGAAAGGCCGGCTGGCAAGGCTAGGCCACTCGGGCGCTCTTTAATGCGCCCCAGACCGAGCCGGCTACTCGCCCCGGATCCTGCCGTCCGACATGACGATTACATGGTCCGCGGCCGCGGCGAAATCGCGGTCATGGGTGACGACGACGACGGCGCGGTCGTAGTCGCGTGCAAGGTCCATCAGGATCCGTTGCACGTTGGCGCTGGCGGCAGTATCGAGGTTGCCGGTCGGTTCATCGGCCAGGATCAGCAACGGATCGTTGGCCAATGCACGGGCGATGGCAACCCGCTGGCTTTGCCCGCCCGAAAGCTGTCTCGGCAGCTTTTTCGCTTCGCCCGTCAGACCGAGGCTGCCGAGCAGCTCGGCCGCGCGCGCTGCGACTTCCGGTGACGTCAACCGGCCCAGCCGCTGCATAGGCAGCATCACGTTCTCTAGAGCGGAGAACTCCGGTAGCAGAAAGTGAAACTGGAATACGAAGCCGACTCCCCCCAGACGCAGCCCGGCGAGCGCGTCTTCCTCCAAGGTGGAGGTCTCGTCCCCTTGCAACCATATCCGGCCGCTTGTCGGCCGGTCGAGGAGACCCAGAAGGTAGAGAAGTGAGGATTTGCCCGAGCCCGACGCGCCGGCGATCGCGACAAACTCGCCTGGGTGCACCGCGAGGCTGGCATCCTCGACCAAGGTCACCGTGACTTCGCCGGCGAGACGCCGGGTCAGCCCTTCCGTTTCGATGACCGCCTCGGTCACTGCGCACCGCGCAAAATGTCGACCGGGTGCAAGCTCGCCGCCTTGCGGGCCGGCAGCAGGCCGGCGCAGAGGGCAGCGCCCATCGCGAAGGCGGTGGCGATCGCGAATTGCGGCCAGTTCCAGTCGATCGGCAACGGCACCGGATCGCTGCTGCCCGGAAATTTCAGCCGGATCTGCATCAGCCCGAGCATCAGCCCGGCACCGAACGGCAGCCCCAACGCACTCCCGGCGAACCCCAACAGCACACCTTGGATCAGGAAAATGCGCCGGATGTCGCGGGCTCGAAAACCCATCGATTTGAGAATCGCGATGTCGCGCTGCTTCTCCAGCACCACCGTCGAGATGACGTTGTAGATGCCGAAAGCGGCGACGATCAGCACGGCGCTGACCACCGTGTACATGATGATGTTGCGGGTCGTCAGCGTGCTCATCAGATCTTCGTTGGCTTCCTGCCACGAGACGCTCTTGTAGCCGAACCGGCGCTCAATCCCGTCTGCCAGGGCATGCGCCTGATGCGGGTCGTCGAGCTTCATGATGATCGTGTTGGCCCGGTTGAGCCGCTTGAGCAGCGCCTGAACGCGTTTCAAATCGGCAAAGGTCTGGGTGTTGTCGTAATCGGCGCGGCCGGTATGGAAAAGTCCGAGGATCTTGAAGGTATGAACCTCGCCGGTCGGGGCGGTGACCGTGACATTTTCGCCGAGTGCCAATGAGAGTTTGCGAGCCAGCGCGTCGCCGAGGATGATGCCGTCGGGATTGGCGGTGAGTGCGTCGACGCTGCCGGCGATCATATAGTTCTGGATCGTCGAGACATCGTTCACCTCTGCCGGGATCATGCCGTTGAGGCTGACCGCGATGTCCTTGCCGGCAAAGCTGACCAGCGCCTGGCCGGCAAGAACCGGCGAGGCGCGCAGGGCCGGCTGGGTTCGCAAACCTTCCAGAATCTGAGGATAGCTGCGGATGCCGCGGGTTTCGGTCAGCGGCTTGACCCGGCGGACCTCGATCGCGCCCGAGCTATAGAGTTCCTCGACGGGTTGCAGACGCGGGTTGCGGAACTCGTCCTGGATCGTGATGTGCGGCGAATTGTCGACCAGCCGCCTGATGAAGTCATTCTCCGAACCCTGCATCAGCGACGACACTGCCAGAAAGAACGCAACCCCAAGCACGATGCCCGACAGCGAGACGAGGCTCTGGCGCCGGCGCGCGAGCAGGTGCTTCAGCGCGATGCCGGGCATAAGCCCGATCATCGCTGACCCGCGGCAGGAACGGCATGGACCTGTTGACCCGCCCTCAAGCCCGGCGAGGGTGCGGCCACGATCCAGTCGTCGTCGCTGACACCCTCCAGGATTTCGACTTCCGCCGCTCCTTTCGCGCCGGTCCTGACCTTTCGCGGGGAGAGGTGCCCATCCTCGACCCGCCAGACAGTGTCCTGCTGGACGCTGCCCGCAGGGAGCAGGAGGGCGTCGTCGCTCTGTCGAAGGATGATGTTGGTCTCGGTCGTCATTCCGATCATCAACGGCGTGCCGGCAGGGAGCGATATGCGCACGCGGTAGCTGCGCGCCACCGGATCGCCCTTCGGTGTGACGGCCTGCACCTGCCCATGGAAAGTTTGGTCGGGTAACGCATCGCTGCGGATCAGCACCTGCTGGCCCGGGCGGACCTGGGCGATGTCCTCCTCGTCCACCTCCGCGGAAATCCGCAACGGCGCGTTGGTGTACAGCCAGAAGACGGTCTGGTTCGCGCCGATCAGCTGCCCGATCTCGCCGTCGCGGCGGATGACGGTGCCGTCGGCCGGCGCCATGAGCTGCAGATACCCGGCCTCGACCGCCGCGCGCGCCGCCGCGGCCCGCGCCTTCTCCCAATCGGCCTTGGCGCGGTCGTAGGCGCTCCTGGCCACCACCTGCCGCGCGACCAGCACCGCCAGACGATCGAGTTCGGCCTTGGTATACCGCTCTTCCGCCTCGGTGACTTCCACCGCTCGCCGCAGATCATCGTCTTCGAGCTTGGCCAGGACCTGCCCCTTGACGACGGTGCTGCCCTCATCCGCGTTGAGTTCGACGAGTCGCGCCATGTTGTGGGCGGAGATCGGCACCATGACCGTCGGCTCGACCGTGCCGGTCGCATAGACGGCCTGGACCGCCGGCCCGTGGCGGGGATGCACGACGGTCATCGAGGGCGGTGCTGCGAGCCAGTAAACGGCGCCGGCGCCGATCGAGAGCAATGCCGGCAGCGCCGCCCAAACAGCCGGCCGCCGGCGGGTGCGCCGCCGCTCCGCTGCGTCGTTTTTGCCGACCGGAAGGGGAATGCCGATCGGACTAGGCCGGCGTGCGTATTCGGGCTGCGGCGGGCGTTCGGCGCGTCCGGTTTGGCGTTCGATCGGAGACAAGTTCCTCGCCATCAACGGGGCCGAGCGAAAAGCGCGGTTGGTCGCCTGCGCATCGGAGGATGATCCCCGAATACACGCCCGTTCCAAGGATACCTAAAACATCAGGTCGACGGTACGAAAGAGAAGCGGCGCAGTTTAGAATCCCTTCATACGGAGGGTGCTATTTCCGAGCTCGAGTGTCGAGCCCAGCCTTGCCATCGGTGGAATCACGTCGTCCTGATGATGCTGGTCCGATGCCTCGCTCAGGAGGGATCGGGCCGCTGTAGCATGCCTGGAACCGCGCGCGACTGGGACCAAGCGGTGCCGCAGGGCAACAGACCGTTCATCGCTAAATGGTGGATCGCGCTCCTCGGAGCCCCGGCGTTCGCCGCCCTTTGCTATCTTTACTTCGCTCTCTGGTTTGTCGTGCACCAGCGTGATTTTCAGTACACGCCGGGCGGCACAAGCGGGTCTCCCGAGGCGGTTGGACTGGAGGGCTTCGCTGAGGTCTCCATTGCGACCGAGGATGGCGAACGGATCGTCGCTTGGTGGGCGCCTCCCCGCTTTGGAGGCGGCGTCGTTCTATTCTTCCACGGCACTCCCTCGACCCTATCGGATACCGTCTGGCGTCTGCCCGAGCTCCAAAAGAGCGGCCTCGGGGTCATGGCGATCGACTACCGTGGTTATGGTAGCTCTACGGGCACCCCGAGCGAACTCGGGCTCCACACCGATGCTCGCGCCGCGTTTGACTTCATCCGCGCTGCCGCGCCGACGTCGAAAGTCGCCGTATTCGGCGAGAGTTTCGGCACTGGCATCGCAGTCGCTCTCGCCCGTGAGCGGCCGGTGGCCGGCGTCCTACTCAACGCGCCCTATGCCTCGGTGCGGCGCCTGTTCGAGCTGCGCGGGCCGCCGCTGCCTTATAGGTGGCTTCTCACCGATCAGTTCGATTCCGAGTCGCTGATCGGCGGCGTCGGCGTGCCTGTGATGATCCTGCATGGGACGGCCGACACCAATGTTCCAGTCACAGAGGCAAGGCGCCTCTACGCCGCGGCGCGCGAGCCGAAGATCATGGTAGAGGTCGAGGGCGCCGGCCACTTGGATGCCTGGGAGGGCGGAGCAAGGGAGCCGGCCCTTAACGCACTCGTCGCGTGGACTGCGCCGGATCGACGGCCCTCCACGCAATGATCGAGCTCTCCTACCCGGCCGCGTCGAGAAAGCGTGGTCGAGTGGCCGCGATCGATGGACGCATAAGCTGCCAACCTCACCGGCTCGCAAGTGGGCGAGTCGAATGTTTTGCTGATTTCGGCCCGATGGCGATCGACGGCCATGGCGCCGAATAGCAAACCCTCAAATCTGGAGGTCGTCGGCCTTCTTGTTCAGCGAGGCGATCAGGGCGTCGATGCCGCTGCTGCGCAAGGTCGCGGAGAACTCCGATCGGCGCGTCGCCACCTCGCTGATCGCGCTGTCGAGATAGACGTCCCGGACCTGCCACGCGATGTCGTTGTCGTGCAGCACGAAATTGATCGACACCGGTTCGCCATTCGCTTTGACGATGCGCGTCTTGACCATCGTGCCGTGCTTGATCTGCTGCTCGCCGAAAAATTCGAACCGTTCGCCGGAATACCCGTCGAACCGGGTAGCGTATACGGCGGTAATGTAGCGGCCGTACGCTTGCGCGACACGCCGCTTTTGGTCGGTCGACAGCTTGGCCCAGGTCGGCCCGATCGACAGCCGCGCCATGAACGGCACGTCAAATGTGCCGAGCACGATCGGCTCGAGCCTCTGGTACCGGCCCTTGGGTCCTAACGCCGTGGCATGCTGCATCACATCGAGCAGCTGGCCACAGAAATGTCGTACCACCTCCATCGGGCCCGGCGTCGCCTGTGCCGCGATCGGGGAAAGGAAGACGAGCCAGCCGACCAAAACGAACCGGCAGCCGGCGAGCTTGTGTAATCGAGATTGTCGGTAGCGCAACACGTTTACCTCCCAGTCGCGGATCGGTGCATGAAATAGCCGCCGCCGACGAGATCGTCGAGAGGGGTTAGCTCGATGCGCTAAGGACGGCCGTGGCGGCGCAGCAGCTCGGTCAGCTCGTCGACGCTCTGCCAATCCTCGCAATGGTCGACCGCTTCTTCGACGCGAGACACCCCTTCGGATGTCAACACGACGCCGCCAAGCTCGCGGAATTTTGCGCGGATCTCCGCTTCGCCAAAGGGCCGCTGAAAATCGCCGCGATGGCTGTCGCAGGCCTTTGTGACCTGGCGGCCGTCGCTCAAGGTCACCGTCACGCGCGCCGGGCGTAGCCGCGGCGCGATGGCGCTCATAGCGGGGTCTTCCGTGACCTGCACGCGGTGCCGCAGCGCGGCGATGACGGGATCCTTCACGGCGGCATCGTCGAGCTCGGCGTAGCCCGCGTTCCCCTTGACCACCATCACCGCGGCGGCATGAGGCAACGAGTATTTCGAGGCGAAATAATTGGGTGGGTCCGGGTTGCGCATGACCGAGGCGAACCGATAGGTCGCGACGTCGATGCGCTCGATCTGATCGGGATTCGGCCGCAAATCGGCGAGGATCAGCTGGAGGCAATCGAGCGCCGGATGGATCGGGTTGCAGCAGGCGTAGAGGCGGAAATAGTTGCGGGTGATCTCCCAGCGCGTACCCAGCTCGCCGAGGAGGCCGTCTTGTGTGAAGGCGCTCCCCACCAGCTGGCCGAGCGCCTCCTCGATGGCATCCTTCTGCGCTTCGAACCCGGCGAGCGCCAATTCCGGCGCCAGTGCCGCAGCAAAGCCGCTCATGCCGCCGGCGACGTTGAGCGTCGTCGCACCCGCCACCGCGTTGGTATAGCTCGGTGTCAGGAGCAAAGTCGTGGCGATGCGCATCGCGCGGCTGATGCCGGCGGCGTCGAGACCGCGCAGGCGCGCTCCTGCGGCGGCCGCCGCCAATAGCGAAACCTGACCGTTCTGGTGCGCCAACGGCCGCGGGGTGAACCCGCCGGCGAGCCGCCCGGCGACATCGTAACCGAGGAGGAGTGCCGCCAGCACCTCGCGGCCGGGGCTCCGCACCTGCTCGCCGACCGCCAGCACGCCCGGCAGAACCTGCATCGCCGCCTGGCCGGAGACCAGGCGCAGGCCCTCGCACAGCTCGATCGAGCGGCCGGCGATGCCGTTCAGCAATGCCGCGGTTCGCGGATCGTGAGCCGGCCAGCCGCGCGCGTATACTGTGGCCCCCATGCCGACGGTCCCCGCCAGGCGCTCGCGCAGCTGCCTCACCTCGGGCCGCTCGGAGCCGGCAAGGATGACCCCAAGCGTATCCAGCAATACCAGTTTCGTGTGCCGCAGCACCGGCTCGGGAACGTCCTCCCATTGGGTTTGTGCGACAAACTCCGCCAGTTTTTCGATCTCCCGGCCCATGACGCTCGAACTCGCTTTGCCGATTCCACAGGTCGAAGGCTAAGGTTGGGCTCGTCGCCCATCGAAAGCGTTCGGCATGAACAGAAGAACCATGCTGAGGCGGGTTGCAGCAATCCCCCTGCTGTCTGCCGTCTCGCCTAGTTTGACGACCGCGACGCGAGCTGCCGACCCGCCGCGTCCCGCTCGCCGTACCCGTCCCTCCGATCCGTCTTGGCCAAACGCGGCAAGCTGGGAGCAGCTGAAGCGTGAGGTGGGCGGACATCTGATCAGAGTGCAATCTCCGCTCGCCGCCTGCGCCGACGCGGTTGACAGCGTCACCTGTCAAGAAATTCTGAAGAATTTGAAAAATCCGTATTACATCGGGGATCAGCCGGGCCTGACGCAGACCTCCGGCTGGGTCGACGCCTGGATGTCGGCTCCCAGCGCCTACGCGGTCGTGCCCCGAAACACCGCCCACGTGGTCGCCGCGGTCAACTTCGCGCGTGCGAACAATCTGCGGCTCGTCGTCAAAGGCGGCGGCCACAGCTATCAGGGCACCTCCAACGCGCCGGACTCGCTCCTGATATGGACGCGGGCGATGAACAACATCGTCGTTTACGATTCATTCGTCGGGGAGGGTTGCGCCGGAGCTGAGGTGCCGCAGCCGGCCGTGACGGTCGAAGCCGGCGCGATGTGGGTGCACGCCTACGACGCCGTGACGACGAAGTACGGCCGCTACGTGCAGGGCGGCGGTTGCACCACCGTCGGTGTCGCGGGACTGATCCAGAGCGGCGGGTTCGGCAGCTTTTCGAAGAACTACGGCATGGCCGCTTCTGGGCTGCTCGAAGCTGAAATCGTTACCGCCGACGGGGCCGTCAGGATCGCCAACGCCTGCACCAATCCCGAATTGTTCTGGGGGATCAAAGGCGGCGGTGGCGGCAGTCTCGGCGTCGTAACCAGGCTTACTTTGAGGACCCATGAACTCCCGGCCTGGTTCGGCATCGCATTCCTGACGATCAAGGCGGCCTCCGATGCGGCGTTCCGGCGCCTGATCGGCAAGTTCGTTAGCTTCTACAGCGAGAGCCTGTTCAACCCGCACTGGGGCGAGAGCGTCACCCTTAGGCCGGCCAACACGCTCGCCGTCACGATGGTGTCCCAGGGATTGGATCAGCGGCAGGCAGAGGACGTCTGGCGGCCCCTCCTCGACTGGATCGCCGGATCGCCACAGGATTTCACGTTCGAGACGGCGCCGACCATCGCCAGCCTACCTGCCCGGCACTTGTGGGATGCCGATTATATCAGAGAGCACGCTCCCGAATTGATTATGACCGACCAACGACCGGGCGCGCCCGCCGGCAATGTCTGGTGGGCAGGCGACGCGGGCCAGGTGGGTTGGTTCCTGCATGGCTACCAGTCCCTGTGGCTGCCCGCCGCTTTATTGCAGGCGGAGCGGCAAGAGCCGTTTGCCGATGCGCTGTTCGCGGCGAGCAGGCACTGGGCCGTGGCCTTGCATTTCAACAAGGGCCTCGCCGGCGCTCCCCCCGATGCTGTGGCGGCCGCCAAAGACACCGCGACCAATCCGGCGGTTCTGACAGCCTTTGCGCTCGCGATTATTGCCGCCGGGGGCGCACCGGCATATCCCGGCATTCCCGGTCGCGAACCCGATCTGACATCCGCCCGCCGGGATGCCGGTGCCATCAACATGGCGATGGGCGAGCTTCGGAAACTCGTGCCGGACGGGGGCTCGTATGTTTCGGAGACCAATTACTTCGAGGGCGACTGGCAGCGCTCTTTCTGGGAAGCGAATTATCCGCGATTGCGGGCGGTCAAAGCGACATACGATCCCGACGGCCTGTTTTTTGTTCACCACGGGGTCGGCAGCGAGGACTGGAGCGACGACGGGTTCACCCGGCTCCCGAAATGACGAAGGAGACTGATTTGGCCATCGATTACGAGAAGCGTGATGGAGTTGCCTACATCACGCTGAACAATCCTGCAAAGGCGAACATCCTGGACAAGGCGACCTCGGACGCGATTTCGCAGGCGTGGATCGATCTCTGGGAGGATCGCGACATCCGCTGCGCGATTCTGACGGGCGCCGGCGACCGGCATTTCTGCGGCGGCCACAATCTGGCGCCGCGCCCCGACCTCACCCCGGAAGACCGCGAGTATTTGCGCACCCAACGCATCTACTGGCCGCTCGCCGGCACGGTGCATGGCCAGAAGACCGGCGTCGACGGGCGGATGGGCGACCACTACCCGCGCGTCTGGAAGCCGGTCATCGCCGCGGTCAACGGCTGGGCGGCCGGCGCCGGACTCTACATTTTGCTCGCCTCGACCGATATCCGCATCGCGAGCCTCGAGCACGCGCGGTTCAAATTCGCGCTGCTCTCGCAGGGCTGGCTCGGCCACGGGCCGGGTGCCAGCCTCTTGATCCGCCAGCTCCGCTACATCGATGCGATGAAGATGTTGCTGACCGACGACCCGGTCGATGCGCAGGAGGCGCTGCGGATCGGTCTCATCAACGAGGTGGTCCCGCACGCGCAGCTGATGGAGCGGGCGGAGAAGATTGCCCGCCACATTGTCAGCTTGCCACCGGTCGCGGTGCGCATGATGAAGGAATTCGTGATCCGCTTCGGCGACCTGCCAACCGACCAAGCTTGGCAGGTGCAGAATCTGATCAACTCGCTGTTGATCCAGACAACGACCGATGGCGAGGAGGGGCGCCGGGCCTTCAACGAAAAGCGCCCACCCAACTTCACCGGCGCCTTGCGGCGGCGTGGCGAGGCCTGGGAAGAACCGTCCGACGAGGATGCGAGGCGGCTCGACGAAGCTTACCGCAGCGGCGAATTCTAAGGCAGGCACGTGCGGATACGATCATTGGGGCGGCGCGCGTTCACCGCCGTTCTTGCCGGCGCGGCAGCATGGCCGCTGGCCGGGCACAGCAAGCTGCCTGAGCGGGTTCGCCGTGTCGGCGTGTTGATATCCTGGCCCGAGAACAACCCGACCACTCAGGCAAGTGTGGCGGCCCTTCGGCAGGCGCTAGCGGGGCTGGGCTGGGTTGAAGGCGGAAGTATCCGGATCGACTACCGTTTTGCCGCAGGCGATCCAACTCTGATCCAGACCTATGCGGCAGAACTGGTCGGAATGTCGCCGGATGTAATTTTGGCAAGTACCACGCCGGGACTCGCGGCGGTGCGGCAACAGACACGCGCAATACCGATCGTTTTCGTCGTCGTTCTCGATCCCGTCGGCCAGGGCTTTGTTCAAAGCCTCGCGCGGCCCGGCGGCAACATCACCGGTTTCGCCATCCCCGACGCGCCGATCATGGGAAAGTGGCTGCAATTGCTCACGGAGGTCGCGCCTCATGTCACGCGGCTCGCCGTCATCTTCAACCCGGACACTGCGCTTGCCGCCGCCTTGGATAACCGCGCGATCGAGGCAGCGGCCCCGTCTCTCGGAATGACCGTGACGCTGGCTCCGGTTCGCGGCGATGCGGGGATCGAGGAAGTCATCTCCGCCCAGGCGGGTCAGCCGGGAGGCGGCCTGATCGCTTTGCCCGACCCCTTTAACGGTGCACATCGCGATGCGATCATCGCCGCAGCTTCCCGTCACGGTTTGCCCCTGATCGGTCCGAGCGAGTTTTGGCCCAAAACCGGCGCCCTTATGTCGTACTGGTTCCACGAGGCCGACCTGTTCGCCCAGGCGGCATCCTACATCGACCGCATTCTCAAAGGCGCCAGCCCGGCCGACCTTCCTGTACAGTACCCAACGAAATTCTCGCTGGTCATCAACCTCAAGACCGCCGAGACGCTCGGCCTCACTGTTCCTCCTGGTGTGCTCGATCTGGCCGACGAGGTGATCGAGTGAAGCGGCGCGAGTTCGTCACCGTTCTCGGCGTGGCGGCGGCATGGCCGCTCGCCGGGCACGCCCAGCAGCCCGAGCGGCTTCGCCGCGTCGGCGTGTTGATAGGTTTCCCCGAAAACGACCCGGCCGCTCAGGCAAGAGTGGCGGCTTTTGCGCAGGCACTAGGGCGTTTCGGGTGGGTCGAGGGCAAGAATATCCAGATCGATTACCGCTTTGCTGCGGACGATCCAACTCGCTACCAGACCTATGCGGAAGAACTGGTCGGGCTCGCGCCTGACGCAATTCTGGCAAACTCCACGCCGGGAGTCGCGGCGTTGCGGAAGCAGACGCACACGATACCGATCGTTTTCGCAGTCGTGGCCGATCCCGTCGGCCAGGGCTTTGTTCAGAGCCTTGCGCACCCCGGCGGCAACATAACAATGTTCGGCGCCAATGACCCAACCCTGATGGGAAATGGCTGCAATTGCTCAAGGAGATCGCGCCAACTGTCACGCGGGTGGTCGCGATCTTCAATCCGGACACCGCCCCGCCCGTATTGCTCAACCTCCCGATCGAGGCTGCCGGCTCGTCTCTCGGGATGACCGTGTCGCTCGTTCCGGTGCGCGACGATTCGGCGATCGAAGAGGCAATCGCCGCCCATGCGAGCGAGCCGGGAGGCGCTATCATGAGTCTGCCCGAGCCTTTTTCCAATACGCATCGCCATGCGATCATCGCCGCGGCAGCCCGTCACAAGTTGCCGTTAATCGGCCCGAGCGTGTTTCCCGGGGATGGCGGCCTGATGTCCTACTGGTTCGACGCGGTCGAACTCCACGCGGAGGCGGCATCCTACATCGACCGCATCCTCAGAGGCGCCAGCCCAGCCGACCTTCCGGTTCAGCAGCCGACCAAATACTCGCTGGTCATCAACCTGAAGACCGCCAAGGCGCTAGGCCTCACCGTTCCTCCGAGCATGCTCGACCTCGCCGACGAGGTGATCGAGTGAGGCGGCGCGAGTTCATCGGCGTTCTTTGCGGGGCGGCGGCATGGCCGCTGGCCGGGTACGCGCAGCAGCCCGAGCGGGTTCGCCGCATCGGCGTGTTGATAGCTCTCGCCGAGAACGACCCGATCGGTCAGGTACATGCGACGGCCTTTGTGCAGGCGCTGGAGCGTTTCGGATGGGCCCCGGGTAAGAATATCCGGATCGACTACCGCTTTGCCGCGAGCGATCCAACTCTCTTCAAGCCCTATGCGGCGGAGCTTGTCGCAATGTCGCCGGACGCAATTCTCGCAGGCTCCTCGGCGGCGGTTGCGGCTCTGCGGCAGCAGACGCGCGCGATACCGATCGTTTTCGCCGGCGTGGGCGATCCCATCGGCCAGGGCTTTGTTCAGAGCCTCGCGCGGCCCGGCGGAAACATCACCGGGTTTAGCATTTCCGACGCGCCGCTAATGGGAAAATGGCTGCAATTGCTCAAGGAGATCGCACCAAGCGTCATGCGGGTCGCCGTCATCTTCAACCCGGACACCTTTCCGCAGGCCCAAGTCTACATCCGTGCGATCGAGGCCGCCGCCGCGTCCCTCGGGATGACGGTGACGCTTGCTCCGGTACACGACGATTCCGGGATCGAAGAAGCCATCGCCGCCCAGGCGCGCGAGCCGGGCGGCGGCCTGATCGGTTTGCCGAACATTTTTTTAGCTACACATCGCGATGCAACCAATGCCGCTGCCGTCCGCCATCGTTTGCCGCTGATCGGGAATGTTGTTCCCAGGGCTGGCGGCCTGATGTCCTATTGGCCAGACTCAGTCGACGGGTACTCTCAGGCGGCATCCTATATCGACCGCATCCTGAGGGGCGCCAGTCCGGCCGACCTGCCCGTTCAGGAACCGACGAAATACTCGCTGATCATCAACCTGAAGACCGCCAAGGCGCTCGGCCTCACCGTTCCGCCGGGCATGCTCGACCTCGCCGACGAGGTGATCGAGTGAAGCGGCGCGACTTCATCGCCGTTCTTGGCGGGGCGGCGGCATGGCCGCTCGCCGGGCACGCCCAGCAGCCCGAGCGGGTTCGCCGCGTCGGCGCGTTGATGCCTTGGCTCGAGAAGGACCCTGTGGCTCAGGCAAGCGTGAAAGCCTTTGCGCAGGCACTAGGCGCTTTCGGGTGGGTCGAGGGTAGGAATATCCGGATCGACTACCGCTTTGCCTCAGGCGATCCAACTCTCATCACGACCTATGCGGCAGAGCTGGTCGGAATGTCGCCGGACGCCATCCTGGCATGCACCACGCCGGGGCTCGCGGCGGTGCGGCAACAGACACGCACGATACCGATCGTTTTCGTCATCGCACGCGATCCCGTCGGTCAGGGCTTTGTGCAAAGCCTCGCGCGGCCCGGCGGCAACATCACCGGGTTCAACTCCACCGACGCGGCGTTCAAGGGAAAATGGCTGCAATTGTTCAAGGACGTCGCGCCTCGTATCACGCGGGTCACCGTCATCTTCAACCCGGACATCAACCCTATCGCCGCATCGGACAACCGCGAGATCGAGGCCGCCGCCCCGTCTCTCGGGATGACGGTGACGCTGGCTCCAGTGCACGACGATTTGGGGATCGAGGAAGCCATCGCTGCCCAGGCGCGTCAGCCGGGCGGCGGCCTGATCGCTTTGCCGGACCCTTTTACCGCCGCACATCGCGACGCGATCATCGCCGCAGCTTCCCGTCACGGTTTGCCCCTGTTCGGCCCGAGCGAGCTTTGGCCCAAAGCCGGCGCCCTGATGTCCTACTGGTACCACGAGGTCGATCTATTCCCACCGGCGGCCTCCTATATCGATCGCATCCTCAAGGGCGCCAGCCCGGCCGACCTCCCGGTCCAGCAGCCGACGAAGTACTCGCTCGTCATCAACCTCAAGACCGCCAAGGCGCTCGGCCTCACTGTTCCTCCGGGCATGCTCGACCTCGCCGACGAGGTGATCGAGTAGCGTTCCGACGGCCTAGCCGAGCGCGCCCGATTGGCGCAGCGCGGCGATGCGGTCGGGTGACAATTCGAGGACCTCCCGCAAAACCATCTCTGTGTCGGCACCAAGGGCCGGAGCGGCACCAGAGGTCCGCCCAAAACTGGCGCGCCACGGCAGACCGGGAAGAACACCGATACCGTGCGCCTGCCAAAACCCGCGATCGCGTAGATGATCGCTGGCGACAAGGTCGCGCGAATTCGCAAGGGCGGCTGCCGGGATCCCGGCGCGGAGCAATTCGGCCGCCACGGCCGAGGCGGACTGGGGTCGCGACCAGGCGGCGAGCGCCTCGCCGATCGCCGTCCGTGCGCCAGCGCGTTCGACAAACCCAAGCGTTGCCATCGGCGCCAATGCCGGCACGATGGCGCAGAGCCGGCGCCATTCGCTGTCTGTCGTGACGGCAATGCTGATCCAGTCGTCTTCACCAGCGCAGCGAAAGACGCCGTGCGGGACGTAACGGTCGGATCGATTCCCCTGCGGTTGTGGCGGGGCATTGAGCTGCGCCGCCAGCAATGGCTCGGCCATCGTCCATAGCATTGCTTCGATCATTGAGAAATCGACCCGGGTGACGCCGCCGGTCCGGCGACGATGCCAGAGCCCGGCGGCGACGATGAAGGCCAGCATCAGACCGCACATCGGGTCGAGCCACGCAAAGCCGATCCGCGGCGCGACATCGGGATGGCGGTTGAGCCCGGCGAACCCGGCATAACTTTGCAGCAAGGTGCCATAAGCGACGGCGTGCGCCTCGGGCCCGGTGCGGCCGAGGCCGGATGCCGATACATAGATCAGATCGGGATTGGCTGCGCGCAGGGTTTCCGCGCCGAGCCCCAGCCGATCCATTACACCGGTCGCGAAGTTCTCGATCAGCACATCGGATTTGGCGGCCAATTCCCGCGCGACGGCAACGGCCTCCGCCTTCTTGAGGTCGAGGACGACGCTACGCTTGGCCTGGCCGAGGACCGTGTGCAATTCGGAGGCGCGCCCCGGGTCGCCACGGCCGGGCGCCTCGATCTTGATCACCTCGGCACCCATCGCGGCGAGATATCGTGTCGCGGTCGGCCCGGCGATGACCCAGCTGAAGTCGAGTACACGAATGCCGGAAAGCGGCATTCGTCCGACAGGGCGGCGTTCCCTGTGGCCGGCGGCTGTAATCCGCAGCCCGAAGGGCGGCCCCGGCGCCTGGATGGTTTGTCCGCGGATATCGAACGGCCGCCAAAAGCTACGGTGCGCCAGCTGGGTCGAATTCAGCTGTTCCGCCGGCTCGCGCAACGGGAAGCTCGGCACATGGGCCGCTTGGGCTTTGTCGGCGATCGATTGCTTGTCGTATCGGCGGCTCCAAGCCGATATCAAGGCATGGAGCGCATCCCAATTGGCGACCCGATCCGGCTTCCTGGCGAAGCGGGGATCGGCTGCCCAGTCGGGCGAACCCATAACCTCGAGCCACGCCGCCCACTGGCGATCTTCACGGGGTGAGATGGTGGCATAACCGTCACGGGCCGGCAGGATCGTGACCGTGGCCCCGTTACCGTCGGTTAGCCTCCGGCGCGACCAAATTTTCCCAGTGAGCCCGGCGCGCGCCAGTTCGGTTGCCGCCAAAGTTGCCAGCGCCTCTCGGATCGAGACATCGATGACCGCGCCGGGCTCCGCGGTCAGCGTCGCATGCATGCCGGCGCAGGCGGCGGCGAGCCCGCCGATAAAGGCCGATTGCTCGCCGACCGGGCATATCGGCGGTTCCGCGAGATCATCCACCTGGCCGGTCAGCAGACGAGCCATGCCGCTGGCGAAAAACAGGGTCAGGTCGGTGGCCGGCTGGTTCGCCTGCGGTCCGGTCTGGCCGAAAGGAGAGACGAAGACGAGCGCCGCCTTCGCGTTGAGCCGGCGCAGGCCGGCGGCATCGTATCCTCGAGCGCTGAGATCCTGCGGTCGGCCTTCACCGACGATCAGGTCGGCTGCCGAGATCGCTTCCACCGGGTCGTCGGCGACGATCCTCTTGCCGTGGTTGAGATAATCGGCAAGCAGGGTCGAATTATCCGGGTCGATGCAGGCGACATCGGCGCCGACATCGGCAAACAGACGCCCGCACACGGCGGCAGCCAAGCCCTCGCCGATCTCGACTACGCGGAACCCTGCCAGCAGTGACATTTCTGAAACCGCACTTTAAGCAGGTTGGAACATATCCGCGAACGGCAGGAGGAGAAACATGGACAGGCTCGGTATCGCGTTCTCCGGCGGCGCCAACCCTGCCGAGATCGTCGACTGCGTCAAGCTCGCCGAGACGCTCGGCTACGAGTCGGCCTGGGTCGCCGAGGGGCATGGCGGCGACCAGTTCGCGGTATTGTCGGCCTGCGCCGCGCAGACCTCGAAAATCCTGCTCGGGACCAGCATCACCAGCGTCTTTGTCCGCACGGTGCCGACGATCGCGATGGCTGCAGCAACGGTCGATCGGATCTCCGGCGGGCGTTTTGTGCTGGGGGTCGGATCGAGCCATAAGGTCCAGGTCGAGCCGGAGCACGGCGTGCCATACAGCAAGCCGCTGACACGGGTTCGCGAGAGTGTCGCGGTCATCCGCGCGCTAATGCGCGACGGCCGGGTCAGCTATCAGGGCGAGACCGTCCGTATCGAAAGCTTCGACCTCTGGTTCGCCCCGCTTCGCCCGGCGATCCCGATCTATCTCTCCGCGGTCTTTCCGAAGATGACGACCCTATGCGGCGAGATCGCCGACGGCATTATTCTGACGCGGAGCACCCTAGCCACCGCGGCGCAGGTCCGGGAGCGGCTCGCCGAAGGGGCGAAGCTGGCAGGCCGAGATCCCGAGAAGATCGTCGTCACGTCGCTGTTGCCGACCGCCGTCGGCGCCACCCGCAAGGAGGCGCTCGATGTGCTGCGCCCGGGGCTCGCCTTCTACGCCGGGTTCTTTCCCCGCTACAACCGCATGATGGCCGAGCACGGCTTTCGCGACGAAGCGGCGGCCATTGCAGCGGCATGGTCGCGCGGCGACCGGCAAGAGGCCGAGCGCGCTGTCAGCGATGCGCTGATCGACGCCACCAGCGTCGCCGGGACGGCGGAGCAGTGCCGAAAACGCATCGAAGCTTACCGTCACTCCGGCATCGATGTGCCGATCCTCAGCCCGTTCGCCCGCGGCCCCGATGCAAAGGTCAAGTTTGAAGCCGCAATCAGGGCCTGCGCGCCATTGGTCGGGGCAAGCGAAACTGGATGAGCATGTCGATCAGTATCTTGGTGGCGCGCAAATCGGCTGACGCCGATTTGTTGAGCAGCTTGGCGATGGCGGCTTGCGGTAGTTCGCCGCGCCTTCGCGTCCGGTCTCGGACAGCTTGACCTGCGGGAAGTTTCCGCTCTAATATCATCGCAACCGCAATTCGTCAATATAACAATATGAGAACCGCAAAAAGAGCCTTCCCCTGTTCGCCCCCTGATAGACCGATTTCGCCCCCTGCGCGGCGACTTCAGAGCCCTGTTCGCGGGAGTCCGACACCGGCTTCTAAGTATCTGATCCAGAGGGCTTTTCGAGGATGACCCGGGGCACATTTCAGAGCGGAATTGAAAATTCGCCCTGTTCTCCGGCTTTTACAGGGGTCCGGGTTAGAGCGCGATGGCGCGGCCGGTCTGCTTCCTGGTGAACACGGACGCCGTAATCATGCGGAGGGTGGGGACCTACTACAAGCGCGCGTGGGACGAGCAGGTTGCACCGAGGTATCGGATTCCTTGAGTGGCGGACGACCGCGGCATTGCCGACGATTGCAATATCGAGCTCCGGGAAAGCGATTTAGACGCTGCGAACAAGCTCTTAATTAACCCTCTCCTATTGGAAACCTGGTGGCGCTATTTTTCGCCGGCAGCGGGCCGAAGGCGCGCGGCGGGACGCGGCGCTTCGAGGCGGCTTCGTAGGCCGAGGCGATCCGGAGGAGGGTGTCTTCCGTGCCGGGCTCGGCGCGGAACACTAGCGAGAACGGCAGGCCGGGCGGTGGCAGGGTCGTGGGGGTGTCGGCGGGGACAGAGATGTATCGCGTGCCGTCCGCACTGAGTGCCCAGACCGGGTCGTAAACGGTCGTCACATAGCCTGCCGGGATCAGCACTTCGGTCAGGCCGGCGTTGGGGCCGTAGAACGATTCGAGGCGCAGATTGTTACGGCCCCCCAACGGGTCCTGAGCACCGCCGATCTTGGCCGGCGGCAACGGCGTATGCAGGCGCACCAAGGCATCGAGGCGGTTCTCGAGCATCACCATCATGTCGACCCGGCGCAGCAATTCGCGCAACATGATGCGCTCGTTGACACCCTGCCGCCCGCCCAGCTTATTGCGCGGGTCGGTGACTTCCTGCCAATTCCTGAAGCCCGCGCGGCCGTCGGCGCCCCAGAATTTCGACCGTGCATTGAGCGCGGCAAAATCGACGAGCGTCTCGGTATAGCCGCGTGCCCGCCAGTCCGCGGCGCGACGCGACAAATATTGGTTAATGTGGAAGCCGAACATCATCGCCAGCTCCTGCTCTTGGATCGTGGCGATGTCGAGATTGGTGGGGGGTGCTATCCGTCGTTCGGCGAGTTCGACGCAATAGTCGATTGGTGTCATCGTGCCGGTGCCGAAGACCTTGCCGGGGGCGAACTCGGTCGGCCGGATCGCCGCGGCGAATTCCTTGAACATGGGCTGACCGTCCGGCCCGAGCCGAAACAGCAAATCTGGCATGAAGACCGGAACCAGCCTGGCGAGCGCTCGACGGAAATCGGGGGTCATCACCTGGAGGTCGCGGTCGGGTTCCCACAGCGGATCGGAGGATTCGACCAGAGCAGCGCCTAGCCTCTCGCCGAGGATCACCTTGATCTCCACGGCGGCGGCCGTGCAGATCGGCACGGTCGCTTTCTCACCTTGACGGATCAGCATCGATTCGCGGATTACTCCAATCCGCACGCCTGCTAGAGAGCCGGGCGCACCCGACACCTTCGTGTGGCTCGCATAGGGTGTCGCCAGCACCGAGGAGCGCGGCACGGTCGTGTAGGGATCGCGCGGGTCGTAATACCCGGTCTCGGGGTCCTTCAGGGCGTCGAGAATTTTGGCGGCGTCGGCGATCGTGCGGGCGAGAATGCCGGCGCGGTCGCAATAGATGTCGGCCCCGATAGCCCCACCGTTGAACCCCAGCAAAGATTTGTGCGGCAGGATCAAGGCCACTGCGTTGTGATTGGCCGGGCCTCGAGTCGAGGCGCGGGTCTCCTCGCCGAGGCTGGCCATGACGAGATTGGCGCTGACCGATACACCCGAGCCCGAGCTCGAGCCCAATGAGGCGGCGCGCGTCGTGTCGTAGGGGTTGGCGGGGTTGCCGGCCCAGCTCGAGCGCTGATAGCCGAGCACCGAAGGCAGTACCTTCTCGGGCTTGTGCCGACCGCCGGGGTCGCCCGCGCGCCCGTTGTATTCGGTGCAGACGGCCTTGGCGAAGATGATCGCCCCCTTGTTGCGCAACTGCTCGACCAAGACATGGTCGCGCGCCGGAAAATCGATGTCATAGGCCGCGTCGCCCCCGGCCGTCGTGCGCATGTCTCTGGTGTCGAACGGGTCCTTGAAGCTGAAGACGACGCCGTACATCGGCAGCTTCTCGAGATCGGGATTGCGCCCGTAGATCGTGTCGAGCTCGGCGGCGCGTTCGAGCGCGTCGGGGAGCCTGCGAAACTCCTCGCAGACCGGCGGCGCGCCGGGCGGGAGCGGCCCCGCGGAGGGGTGCCGGTCGAAATCGCCGCGGCAGGTCACCGAGCGCTCGCCTCTGATGTTGAGCGTGGCCAGTGCGTTGAGCTGCCCGGCATCGGGCTTGCCTGCGATCATCCCATATTGCTGCTGCACGGTGGGGTCGGAAGCCGTCGCCTCCATACGGCCGAATTCGAGGGGCGGCCCCTGGTATTTGTCGAGATCGGGCAGCATCGCCGAGGCCGGGACTGTCTCGGTCGGGAAGCGCAGCGGCGCCGTCGCGCGCACCGTCCCGGTCGCTTCCGCAACAGGAGCCCCGTCTTCGGTGACGAGCAGGCTCGCGACCCCGTTATAGGCCCGCGCGCGCTCGATAAAGTGCTGAACCACGGCGACGCAGGTCACCTGACCGGCCTTAATCGCCTCGTGCAGCTCGTCGATCGTTGCTTCTTCGAGACGAAACTGCTTTTCGTCTGTCACAAGCGTAGGCTCGCCAGCAATTAGACGCTATCGACGCCAGTGGCCCAGCGGCGGCAGATCTGATGTGCGATCGCGACCGGCCCGGGCAGCGATGGCACCGTCGTCGCCGGGTCCGGATCACCGGCCGCGGCGCGCGCGACCATGTCGCGGATCTCGTCGCGGGCGAACCAGCGGGCCTCGACGAGCTCCTCGGGATCGACAGTGATCTTCTCGGTCAGCGCCTCGGCGAGGAAACCCATCATCAAGGTCGACGGGAATGGCCACGGCTGTGAAGCGAGGTAGCGGACGCGTCCGCAGCGGATACCGGACTCCTCACGAACTTCGCGCCGTACCGCGTCCTCCAACGTCTCACCCGGTTCCATGAACCCGGCAAGACAGGAGAATCGGGCACCAGGTCGGCGCCGTCCCCGGCCCAGCAACGCGCGCTCGCCTCTGACGGCGAGCATGATGACGACCGGGTCGACGCGTGGGAAATGATGCGCCTTGCAACTTGGACAATGCCGCGTCCAGCCGCCCGCCCCGGCCTCGCTCGGCGTCCCGCACTGCGCGCAAAATCGATGCCGTGCGTGCCAGTCGACGACCGAGCGCGCCTCGGCCAGGATGGCGGCCTCGGCCCCGGAGATCAGCGGGGCCAGGGTGCGAACATCGATGTTCTCGGTCGCCGGATCGGGCGAGAGGTCGGCGCCCGTCGCGTCGAGCGCGAAATGAGCGCGTCCCTCGGTTATGCCGAGGAGGACGAGTGTCGCCCCCGCGGCGATCACGTCCCGCCATTGGCCGACCGGCTGCCAGTCGAGCGCCATTTGGCCGCCATTGCGGATCGGCGGCTTCAGATCCTTGAGCGGGATCAACCGCGTCGCCGGCTCTGCGAGCAAAGAGGCGATCCAGCCGGCGTCGCGCCGGCGCTCGCTCATACGGTCGAGCGGGTTGCCGGCAAAGCAATAGATCTCTTCCATCGGAAAACATATCCCCTTGGCACGAGTCAAAGTCAAATGGGCCAGCCATCCCGCCCAATGCCGCGATCGCCCGAAGCGCGGCATTCGACACGCTCGACAGCTTGCCCTCGACGACAAGGCTGGAGGGGGAAAGGCGGATAGCGCCTTCACCCTCCGTCAGCGGAGGGTGAAGGGCGATTTGATTACGCCGGAGCGGGGATCGCGCGCTGATTGTACATGATCTTGCGCATCTGCGCCCGCTGCTCGGCCGTCAAGGTGCTGGGGTCGACCCTCAGGTCGTTGCCCGCCTCCATGCCGCGTTTGACCGCCGGACGATTGCCAACCTCCTCGAACCAGCGCTTGAAATATTTGAACTCGTTGATGTCCTGTCCCTGGGCCTCGGCGTTGACCGTCCACGGATAGGAGATCATGTCGGCGATCGTGTACTCGTCGCCGGCCAAATAGCGACGGTCATAAAGCCGATTGTTCATGACGCCGTAAAGGCGGTTCGCCTCGTCGGTAAAGCGTCGGATCGCATAGGTCAGATCGCCTGCCTCAGGGCCGGCGCGGCGAAAATGGCCGCACTCGCCGAGTTTCGGACCCTGATTGGCCATCTGCCACATGACCCATTGGGTGACCTCGTATTTTCCGCGTGTGTCCTGCGGGAAAAAGCGGCCTCCCTTTTCCGCGAGGTACATCATGATCGCACCCGACTCGAAGATGCTGATCGGTGCGCCGCCGCCCTTCGGCGCATGGTCGACCAACACCGGCATGCGGTGGTTCGGATTGATTTTCAGAAAGTCCGGCTTGAATTGATCGCCGCGTCCGATATTGCAAGGGACGATCTTGTAGTCGAGACCGAGCTCCTCCAGCAGAATCGTGACTTTCTTGCCGTTTGGCGTCGGCCAAAAGTGGACATCGAGCATCGGTGTTTCCTTTCCGATTGGGGATGATTCCGCTTTAACGTGCCGGTCTAGATCGCCAGCCTGTCAGAAACGGGTCAAGCAGCTTTCGCACTGAAAGTAGGCTCGGCTGCCCGCGCCGCGCGGCGAATCAGCTCGGCGCCTTTCTCGGCGATCATGATGGTCGGCGCGTTGGTGTTGGTCGAGGTGACCGTCGGCATCACCGACGCGTCGACGACGCGCAGTCGCTCGAGCCCATGGACCCGCAGCTGATCGTCGACCACTGCCATTTGGTCGCTGCCCATCTTGCAGGTGCAGGTCGCGTGATAGACGGTCGAACCCTTCTGCCGCCCATAGTCCAAAAGTTCTTCGTCGCTCTCGATATGGGCGCCGGGCAGGATTTCGGCGCCGCAATATTTTGCCAGCGCCGGGGCGGCAAAGAGACACCGGATGAACCGGAGCCCGCCGATGATCGCTCGGCGATCGGTCTGCTCACTCAGATAGCGAGGATTGATCGCCGGCGCTTCTCTGGGGTCGCTGGATTTGGCCTCGACGTAACCGCGTGACAGCGGCCTCATCTGCCAAGCCCCGGCGGTGATGCCGGGAAAATCGTCGAGTTCCCCGATCTGACCGTCCTTGAAGCTGCCCGGCGCAATGCTGCACTGCACGTCGGGCGTCGCCGACTCCTCCAGCACCTTGACCGACGCCGCTGCCAATGATGCGCTGTAAGTCAGGATGCCTCTCCCGGTGACGAGATACCGTACTATTTCGCTGACCAACGCCAAACCTCGCGAACGCTCGTTGACGGTAACCGCGCCCCTGACCGGGTAGCTGATCCGAGCAATGTAATGGTCCTGAAGGTTCTGCCCGACCCCGGGTAGCGCGTGATGGACCGGGATGCCGACGCGGCTCAGGTGCTCGGGTGCGCCGATCCCGGAAAGCTGCAAGATATGCGGCGAGTTGACGGCGCCGGCGGAGAGGATCACTTCGCGCTCCGCATCCGCACGTTCGACCGCCCCGCCCTGTTCGTATTCGACCGCGACGGCGCGGCGGCCATCGAACACGATCCGGTTTACGAGCGCTTTGACGACGACCTCGAGATTGGGCCGCTTCATCGCCGGCCGCAGATAGGTTCGCGCGGTGCTCGCCCGCCACCGGCCGCCGCGTGTCTGCTGGCACCAGCCGATGCTGTGGCCGGCGCCGGATGGCAGGTCGTTTACGTCCTCCCGGTACTCGAGGCCGATCTCCCTGCCCGCCTCGATTACCGCCGCGCAGAGCGGCGACCGGTCCATTTTCGAGGTAAAAAGCGGACCGCCCCGGCCGCGAACCTCGGTTTCACCGCCCTCCCAATTCTCAGCCTTCTTGAAGAAGGGCAGTACTTCGTCCCAGCCCCAGCCGCGATTGCCGAGTTGGGCCCAGTGGTCGAAATCCTCGGGCTGGCCGCGGACGTAGATGAGGCCGTTGATCGAGCTGGAGCCGCCGAGCACCCGGCCGCGCGGGTAGAGGATCGCTCGCCCGGCGGTGCCGGGGTCAGGCTCGGCATGATACCCCCATGTCAGGGTCGGGTGATCGAGCATCTTCATGAAGCCGGCGGGGACGTGAATGTACGGGCTCCAGTCGCGCCCGCCCGCTTCGATCAGCACCACCTTGACCGCAGCGTCTTCGGTCAGCCGATTGGCCAAGACGCAACCCGCCGATCCTGCGCCGACGATCACATAATCAGCCTTCATGCTTGCTCCCCTCCGAAGCCTATACGGTGCCGCCACTTGGCGGGATCACCATGATTGGACCCCCGCATCGCTCGATCGGAGTTAGGCTACCGAGAGCAGTTGCCGGCCGCAATCCGCCCTTGTCTTTAGTCGGCCGCACCGAAAGCTGCTGCTGGGGCCGAGAGGGGTTGCCCCTCAGATAATGTCGCGGCGCCGCAGTTCCTCGAGCACATGCTCGACCACACTCTCAGGTGCCGTTCCCATTGTCGTAACGTGCAATTCCGGCGCCTCGGGCGTCTCGTAGGGCGATTCGAGACCGGTGAAATGGGGGAGCCGTCCAGCCTTGGCCTTGGCATAAAGGCCCTTGGGATCCCGCCGAATGCATTCGTCGAGCGGAGTGTCGACGAAAATCTCGATAAAGGCGGTCGGATGGGTCAGCTCTCGCACCATCCGCCGCTCGGCGCGAAACGGCGAGATGAAGGAGCAGAGGACGATCAGCCCGGCCTCGGTCATCAGCTTGGCGACTTCGCCGACACGTCGGATGTTTTCGACCCGGTCGACATCGGTGAATCCGAGATCACGGTTGAGCCCGTGCCGCACGTTGTCGCCGTCGAGCAGCATCGTATGCCGCCCACAAGCCAGCAGCTTCTTCTCGGCGAGGTCAGCGATCGTCGATTTGCCGGCTCCGGAAAGCCCAGTGAACCACAGCACCGCGGCGCGCTGTTCTTTTATCGCTGCTCGCTGTTCACGTCCGACAGTTAGAGTCTGCCAGTGCAGGTTGCTGGCCCGTCGCAGGCCAAAGGCGATCATTCCAGCCCCGGCGGTCTGGTTGCTGGATCGGTCGATCAGGATGAAAGCGCCTGTATTACGGTTGACCTCAAAGGGATCAAAGGCCACCGCGGCCGCCGTGGAGAGGTTGCAGAACCCGATCTCGTTCAGCTCGAGAGTCCGGTCAGCCAGATGCGCCAGCGTATCGACGTCGATGCGGTGCTTGAGGGCGGTCACCGTGGCCGGCACCGTGCGCGTACCGATCTTCAACAAATACGAGCGGCCGGGGACGAGCGGGTGTTCGCTCAGCCAGATCACATGAGCGGCAAACTGGTCGACAAATTCGGGCGGCGCACTGGGGTCAGCGAGAAGATCGCCGCGCGCGATGTCGGTCTCGCTCTCCAAGGTCAAAGTGATCGCGTCGCTGGCAAATGCGCGATCGAGCGCGCCATCAAAGGTGACGATCTCTTTTACCCGGGCGCAGCGGCCCGAACCGGCGATCAGCACTTCCTCGCCCAGCGCGATCGTGCCCGAGGCAATGGTCCCGCAATAGCCACGGAATTCGCCATTGGGCCGGTTTACCCATTGCACCGGAAAGCGGAAAGGCCCCTCGCTGCCGCCGGAAACGTTCACGGAATGAAGATGTTCGAGCAGCGTCGGCCCGCGATACCACGGCGTCCGAGCCGATCGGGCGGTGACGTTGTCGCCAAATCTCGCTGCGAGTGGGATCGCCCGCATCGAGGCGCTGCCCAGGCCCGCGGCAAAAGCCGAAAACCGGGTGGCGATCTCCTCGAAAGAGCGCTCCTCGAAACCCACGAGATCCATTTTGTTGACGGCCAGTACTATTTGCCGAATCCCAAGGAGCCAGCAGATAAAGGCGTGCCGCTTGGTCTGTGGTAGCACCCCCTTGCGCGCGTCTACCAGGATCACGGCGAGTTCAGAGGTCGATGCACCGGTCGCCATGTTGCGTGTGTATTGCTCGTGGCCAGGCGTATCGGCGACGATAAAGGCACGTTCCGGTGTCGCGAAAAACCGATAGGCAACATCGATGGTTATGCGCTGCTGCCGCTCATCCTCCAGTCCGTCGAGCAGCAGCGAAAAATCAATGTCGTCCCCCGCGGTGCCAAATCGCCGAGATTCCCGCTCCAATGCCTCCAGCTGGTCGTCAAAGATCAGCGCGCAATCGTAGAGTAGCCGGCCGATCAGCGTCGACTTGCCGTCATCGACCGATCCACAGGTCAGAAAACGCAGCAGGTCCTTGTCGCGTTGCGGGGAAGCGCGCGTTCCTCCAGCCATCAAAAACAGTCCTCGCGTTTCTTTCGTTCCATCGTGGCCGCCTCATCGCTATCGATCAGCCGGCCTTGTCGCTCCGACCGGCCCGCGGCGCGCAGTTCGGCGACGGTTTCGGCAGGCGTTGCCGCCGCCGACTCGATCGCTCCCGTCAGTGGATAACATCGCAGAGTGCGGAACCTCACTCGTCGCATTTCCGGGTGCTCGCCGTGCTTCAGCGGCAGACGCTCGTCGTCGCCCACGATCCAAACGCCACCGCGTCTGACCACCGGCCGCACCGCGGCGAATTGACCGGCACGACGTCGATTTCCTCTACTGCGATGTATTCCCAGACATCCTGCTCGGTCCGGTTCGACAGCGGAAAAACGCGCATTGACTCCTCGTCGCGCAGCCGCGTGTTAAAGAGCCGCCATAGTTCAGGGCGCTGGTTCTTCGGGTTCCAGCCATGCTCGGCGCTGCGCGCTGAGAAGATGCGCTCCTTGGCGCGGCTCCTCTCCGCGTCGCGCCGCGCCCCGCCAAATGCCGCGTCAAACGCGTAGCGACCGAGCGCCTGCTCCAATGGCTCTGTCTTCATAACCGCGGTACGCAGAGCCGAACCCGAGGTGATCGGGCTGATCCCGAGCGCCCTAGCAGATCGAGCCCCTGCCGGCGCGCGGATGCGTCACGGAAGGCGATCATTTCGCAGAACTTCCACCGGGTATCGATGTGAAGCAACAGGAATGGCGGCCGGCAGGGAAAAACGCCTTACGCGCCAGATGCACCATGACCGTCGAAATCCTTGCCGATCGAATAGAGCATCACCGGGTCGCGGAACTCCGTCACTCCCTGGCGCATGATGCTGATCGAATCGGCTTCTAGACGCTGCAGATGCTTGATTTGCGCAGCGGCAGGCACCGGACGCTCGGCAATGATGGTCAAAGAACATCCTTCGCGCTCTGAGGAGCGATTACTCCTATCGGAGAAATGCTGGTGAAATGTCAACCTGATAGCGGTAACGTGGCCAAAGCGTCTTTCTCAAAGGCGCTTGCGAGCTTCGTCAAGGACGACAGCGAGCCCACTGGCAACGCCGAGTTCGGCGGCCACATCAACCCCCGCTGTGTACCACTTGCCCCCTTTCTCGATCAGCAAAGGCGCACCGCTGTCCCCTCTGGTCCCCGTGCAATTGTGACGCAGCAGCAGCCGGCCGCCGGCATCGGTCGCGCGTCCGACAATGCGGCACTCGGTATCCGCCATCAGAACAAGCGGGTGATCTTGCTGATAGCCGCCGAGCATGATGACACTCCCGACCTCGGGCAGTTCGCCGATCATCGGCAAGACCCGATCGGCCGAGCCGAGCTTGGCGTCGAGCGAGATCAGCGCCCAATCGCTGCCTCTCGTCTCGTACGGCCGGATCGGGTCGTAGCCGGGCCCGGTATCGAGTTTGGTGCCGATTGCGTGCCCGGCATAGCGCCTGCCGTCATAGCCGATCAGAAAATGCAGCGAGCCCGGCGGGAAGTTGCGCCGGGTGCGCGGGTTGTAAACACAATGTGCGGCGGTCAGCACCGTCGACGGACCGACCAAGGTTCCGGTGCAGAGCACGCGAAAGTTGAGCGCGACGGCCTGGAGCTTGCCGACGCCGCGCCACGGGACTTTGTCGGGGTCGAGGCGGCCGCGTGGATCGTGAGCGCCGAGACCTGGCAATAATGGAGCTGGGATGCCGGCGTCAGGGCTCGCGTTTTCTCCAGCCTTTAGCCTGCTTGGCGAGACGGCGAGCACCACCAGTGCAACCGCCAACCCCAGGGCTGCGCCACGCACCAACGGTGTCGGCGGCCGCAGGACGAGCCGTGGCTGGAAGTCAGCGTCCTGTCGATGGCCGTGAGCCATCGTAGACGCGATCCCGGCGAGCCCTACCTTTAGAAGAGCCGCCCAATGCGGAGTGTCGGCCATTCTCCTTCGCAGCGAAACAAGACAGCCCGTAAAATGACCGGCTTTTAAATAACGGGCCGGCGGTCGTGCTGCCACACCGGCGATCCCCGCGGTGTGGGTCGGGTATTTCCCGATATGTTCTCGGAATAGATGGTTCGCCGCGCAGCAGGCGAGGGCTATGGGCGGCGACGCCACGCGGATAACGAGTGCGATCGGCGCCAAATTGCACGTAAGTCGCAGCAGCACCCGACGGCGCCCGATCGGATCTCCTCCGAGCCATTGAACGCTTCCCGCCCTGTGGGGAAGAGGCGGTGGTATGACGATTAGTGCAGCCTTGGCGCTTTGAGAAACTGCGTCCGGTCGACCGATAAGACACGCACCGTCAATGTCTCGTTATCACGCCCGACTTGCAGCACGACCTCGCTGCCGGCCGGACCGCCGGCCCAGACCTTGCGCCACAAGCCGGCGAGGCTCGCTACCGGATCCTCGCGCACGGCGAGGATGCGGTCACCTGGGCGCAGTCCGGCTTTGTTCGCGGGACCACGCTCCGCAAGGTCGGCGACGACGATCACGTCCTCCACCTCCTGGGCGTACAGGCCAAGCCAGGGACGAGGGGGTCGGTTCGGACGACCGTAGGTCAGCATGTCGTCGAGGATAGGCGGCAACAGATCGATCGGCACCACCATGTTGACGTCGCGGCGAAGCTCGCGGCCGTTTGCATTCTGCACGTGAAGCGAGCCGATCCCGATGAGCCGGCCGTCAACTCCGATCAGGCCGGCACCACCCCAGAAGGGGTGGGCGGGTGCGGTAAAGATCGCGTGGTCGAGCACGTACTCCCAATAACCAGCAAATTCCTGCCGGGCGACGACCCTCGCGGCGATGGCATGACGGCGACCGCCCTCGGCGGCCATGATCGCCCGATCACCGGCACCGACGCGCAGTCCGATCCCGAGATCAATCGGCGGGATGTTCAACCTGCCCAGCGCCTGGACAAGACCGAAGCCAGTCTCCTGGTCATAGGCGAGGACGTGACCGGGTACGGCACCGCCACCGGCGGAGGTGAGCCAGATCGTCTCGGCTTCGGTGACGAGATAGCCGATCGTCAGCACGAGGCCGTCCTTGCGGATCAAAACGCCGCTGCCGGCGCGCTCGGTGCCTAGCGTCCCGGCCGTGAAGGCGTCCTCTGGGATCGTCGCCCGCAGGCCCAGAACGGCGCTCAGCGCACGATCCAGATCGAACGCGCAGTCCCCGGGCTTCGGCTGGATCTCCCCCGGTATCTCCCAATCTACGGTTCGCGACATCTTTGGCGACTCGTCAGTGGCAACGGTTCAGATCATAACAGCTAAAGAGTGCGCTGTGGCTGCCCTCTTGTCAAAACCCGTCTCGACGTATCCTACTTGGCGCCCCGCGAACCTGACACTCCTGCCTGTCGCTGCTTGACAAGCGTACGCGCCCCCGCTATCTGAGCAGCACTCTCGGGCCGAGAGTGCTAATTCCGGAATTCTATCGAGTCCGAGGAGGTATCCATGGCATTCCGTCCATTGCACGACCGCGTGTTGATCAAGCGCATCGAGTCGGAAGAAAAGACCGCCGGCGGCATCATCATTCCCGACACGGCGAAGGAGAAACCCATGGAAGGCGAGGTGGTTGCGGCTGGTCCGGGCGCCCGCGGTGAGGATGGCAAACTTCAACCGATGGATCTCAGGTCGGGCGATCGCGTGCTGTTCGGCAAATGGTCGGGCACCGAGGTCAAGCTCGATGGCGAAGAGTTGATCATCATGAAAGAGTCCGACGTCATGGGCGTGATCGAGCGCGACACCCCTGCTAGAAAGGTCGCTTGAGGAGTACAAAATATGGCAGCCAAGGAAGTCCGATTTCATGCAGATGCACGCGAGCGGATGCTCCGCGGCGTCGATACTCTCGCCAACACGGTCAAGGTGACCCTGGGTCCCAGGGGCCGCAACGTCGTTCTCGACAAATCCTTCGGGGCGCCGCGTATCACCAAGGACGGCGTCACCGTCGCCAAGGAGATCGAGCTGGCCGACAAGTTCGAGAACATGGGTGCGCAGATGGTGCGCGAGGTGGCCTCGAAGACCAGCGACCAAGCCGGGGACGGCACGACAACCGCGACCCTGCTTGCCCAGGCGATCGTACGCGAGGGTGCCAAGGCGGTCGCGGCCGGGATGAATCCGATGGATCTGAAGCGGGGCGTCGATCTCGCCGTTGACGCGGTCGTCGATGATATCAAGAAGCGCTCGAAAAAGATCTCGACCAACGAAGAGATCGCGCAGGTCGGCACGATCTCGGCCAATGGCGAACGCGAGATCGGCGAGATGATCGCCCAGGCGATGCAGAAGGTCGGCAATGAAGGCGTGATCACCGTCGAGGAGGCAAAGAGCCTCGAAACCGAGCTCGACGTGGTCGAGGGTATGCAGTTCGACCGCGGTTATTTGTCGCCGTATTTTGTTACCAACGCAGAGAAGATGATCGCCGAGCTTGAGAGCCCCTACATTCTCATCTTCGAGAAGAAGCTGTCGGGCTTGCAGGCGATGCTGCCGGTCCTTGAGGCAGTGGTTCAGAGCGGTAAGCCGCTGCTGATCGTTGCCGAGGATGTCGAGGGCGAAGCGCTCGCCACCCTCGTCGTCAACAAGCTGCGCGGCGGTCTCAAGGTAGCTGCAGTCAAGGCGCCGGGTTTCGGTGACCGCCGCAAGGCCATGCTCGAGGACATCGCGATCCTGACCAGCGGCCAGGTGATCAGCGAGGATCTCGGGATCAAGCTCGAGAACGTCACGCTCGAGATGCTGGGCCAGGCTAAGAGAGTCCGTGTCGAGAAGGAGAACACGACGATTATCGACGGGGGCGGCGCAAAGGACGACATCCAGGGCCGCTGCACGCAGATCCGCCAGCAGATCGAGGAGACGACCTCGGACTATGACCGTGAAAAACTGCAGGAGCGGCTGGCCAAGCTCGCCGGCGGGGTCGCGGTAATCCGGGTCGGCGGCTCGACCGAGACCGAGGTCAAGGAGAAGAAGGATCGGGTGGATGACGCGATGCATGCGACCCGCGCCGCGGTCGAGGAAGGGGTCGTTGCCGGCGGCGGGTCGGCTCTGCTCTATGCCTCCCGTGCCCTCGAGAATCTGAAACCGGCCAACAACGACCAACAGGTCGGTATCGACATCGTCAAGAAGGCACTGCTGTACCCGGCTCGACAAATCGCCGAGAATTCGGGAACGGACGGCTCGATCGTCGTCGGCAAGCTGCTCGAGAGCAAAGACGTGAACTACGGCTATGATGCCCAGAAGGGTGAGTTCACCGACATGGTGCGGGCGGGCATCATCGATCCGACGAAGGTCGTACGGCACGCGCTGCAGGATGCGGCGTCGGTGGCGGGTCTGCTGATTACCACCGAGGCGATGGTGGCGGAGAAGCCCGAGCCGAAGACCCCGCCGGCGATGCCGCCGGGCGGTGGGATGGGCGGCATGGACTTCTGAGCCTACACGCACCCGCTCCACTTTGAGGCCGCATGTCCGCCGAAACCGCGGGCAGGCGGCCTTTTCTTTTGCATAGCGGCGCGTGAGCTTGCCGCAACCCTGCCCTGCCGGTGCCGGTAAAGTNCGTCGCCTTGCCAGCTGTCGGCCCTCCTCCCATACTGGCCTTCATGCGACGCCTGTCCCTGGATCCCGTTTTCGCGCCGGAGGCCGACACCCCGGCGCGTGCCTGCGATCATCCCGGCTGCGTTGCCGGTGGGGAATTCCGCGCACCGAAATCCCGGCTCGAGCTCCACGATTATTACTGGTTCTGCCTCGAGCACGTTCGCGCCTACAATTCCGCCTGGAACTATTATGCCGGGATGAACGACAGCGAGATTGAAGCCGAGATCCGCCATGACACGGTCTGGCAACGTCCGAGCTGGCGCCTCGGAGATCGCTACGGCCCTGGTTATGCCGCGCGGATCCGCGATTATTTCGACATGTTCTCGGGGAGCGGAGGGCGTTCGCGCGACCGCGGTCGGAGAAATGACAACCGCGCCCGTGAGGCTGCCCAGCGGGCGCTGTCGGCCCGCGAGCAGGCTCTCGCCGTGTTCGAGATCGCGCCGCCGTTCACCCCGGTTCGCCTCAAAGCGCGCTACATAGCGCTGGTCAAGCTCCATCATCCCGATGCGCATGGCGGAGACAAAGTGGCCGAGGAAAAGCTGAAGATAGTCAATCAAGCCTATGCCACTCTGAAAGCCAGCTATTTCAGTTGAACAATCGTGTTGCGGCGCTCAAATTCCCCCACAGAACTATCAGGATAGAAGACAATAATGCCAACCGTTCAGCCAGCGGCGCCTACCGCAGCGTTCCCCTTGGATCAGCCCGACATCACGATCTCAGTCCGTCAGACCTTCGGGATCGACAGCGATCTCCAGGTTCCTGCCTTCAGCCAGGCGAGCGAGCACGTCCCCGATTTCGACGACGCCTACCGCTTCGATCACGACACGACGCTCGCGATCCTTGCCGGCTTTGCCTTCAACCGGCGAGTGATGATCTGTGGCTATCATGGCACCGGCAAATCCACCCATATCGAACAGGTCGCGGCCCGGCTGAATTGGCCCCTGATCCGCGTCAATCTCGACAGCCACATCAGTCGCATCGATCTTGTCGGCAAGGACGCGATCGTGTTGCGCGACAACAAGCAAGTTACCGAATTCCGCGAAGGTCTTTTGCCCTGGGCGCTGCAGCACCCGGTCGGGCTGTGCTTCGATGAATACGACGCCGGTCGGCCGGACGTCATGTTCGTCATACAGCGGGTGCTCGAAGTCGAGGGCAAGCTTACTCTGCTCGATCAGAACCGCGTGATCCGGGCGCATTCCGGGTTCCGGCTATTCTCGACGGCGAACACGGTGGGGCTGGGCGACACGACTGGCCTCTATCACGGTACACAGCAGATCAACCAGGGCCAGATGGACCGCTGGAACATTGTCGCGACTTTGAACTACCTGCCGCATGACGCCGAGGTGGACATCGTGCTGGCAAAAGTGCCGAGCTACGACGACGATGAAGGCCGGCGCACGATCAGCGCGATGGTGGCTCTTGCCGATCTGACCCGCGCCGGCTTCATCAATGGCGACATCTCGACCGTCATGTCGCCGCGAACGGTCATGACCTGGGCCGAGAACGCGCGCATTTTCGGCGACTTGGCCTTCGGCTTCCGGCTGACGTTCCTCAACAAATGCGACGAGATGGAGCGGCCGACCGTGGCCGAATATTACCAGCGCTGCTTTGGCACGGAACTGGCTGAAACTGGCGTCAACGCGACCCTGATGTAGCGTGTAGCCCGCGGCCCACAAAGCACATGGCCCAGGAGTTCTCGCCCACCGAAATCTTCAAGCGCGCGACAGCGGCGACCTTGCGCGCTATTGCCGAGCGCGACGATGTGACCGTCGGCTTCGGGCCCGAAGCGGCCGGGCTGAGCGGTTCGCGGGTACGGCTGCCCAACCCGCCGCGCGACCTTCCGGCGGAGGAGGCCGCGCAGCTGCGCGGCGCCGCCGACAGCGTGGCACTGCGACTGCGCTATCACGACGATGCGGTGCACAGCAAACGCGTGCCGGGCTCGCCGCTGGCGCGGGCGGTATTCGACGCGGTCGAACAGGCGCGGGTCGAGGCCTTGGGCGCCCGGCGCATGGCCGGGGTAGCCACCAACCTCGCGGCGATGCTTGACGAGCAGTATCGCCGGCAAGGGTTCGAACGGATCACCGAGCGAACCGACAGCACGATGGCGGAGGCGGTGCGCTTGCTGACCCGGGAGACGCTGACCAGGGAGCGGCCGCCGCCTGCGGCGCGGCGTGTTGTCGATCTTTGGCGTCCGTGGCTGGAGGGTCGCATCGGCAAGGATTTCGGCGAGCTCGACCGCACGATCCTCGATCAGGACGCTTACGCGCGGGCGACCCGCAGGCTGCTGCAGGATCTCGACCTCGACCTCGGTGAGAGCGACGACGAGGCGGAGAGCGAGGAGCAGGAGGGCGGCGAGGAAGCCGAAGGCGAGAACCAGAGCGAAGGCGAGGGCGCCGCTTCCGGTGCCCAGGACTCGGCCGACGGCTCGCCGATGGACGGCGAGGCGGAGGATGCGCAGGACGCCGCCGAAGCCGGCGATGGCGAAATGATGCCGGGTTCGAGCGATGACGACCCGGGCCGACCGGGCCGTCCGGGGCAGATGCCGCGCGGCCGCCCCGACGAGATGGCGGTGTACCGCCGCTTCAGCACGATCTTCGACGAGGTCATCGACGCCGACAAGCTGTGCGACCCGGACGAGTTGTCGCGGCTGCGCCATCTGCTCGACCAGCAGATCTCCCATTTGCAGAGCGTGATCGCGCGGCTCGCCAACCGACTGCAGCGCCGGTTGATGGCGAAGCAGACCCGCGCTTGGGAATTCGATCTCGAGGAGGGCCTGCTCGACACCGCTCGTCTTTCGCGCGTCGTCGCCAACCCGATCCTGCCCTTGGCCTACAAGCGCGAGCGCGAGACCGAGTTCCGCGACACTGTCGTCACCCTGCTGATCGACAATTCCGGCTCGATGCGCGGCCGGCCGATCACGGTTGCGGCGATGAGCGGCGACATCCTTGCCCGTACCTTGGAGCGTTGCGGTGTCAAGGTCGAGATCCTCGGCTTCACGACGCGCGCCTGGAAGGGCGGGCAGTCGCGCGAGCGCTGGATCGCCGCGGGCAAACCGCCCAACCCCGGGCGGCTCAACGATCTACGCCACATCGTCTACAAGGCGGCCGACTCTCCGTGGCGGCGCGCCCGGCGCAATCTCGGGCTGATGCTGCGCGAGGGCATTCTGAAGGAAAACATCGACGGCGAGGCCCTGCGGTGGGCACACAACCGCCTGCTCGAACGTACCGAGCAGCGGCGCATTCTGATGGTGATTTCTGACGGCGCGCCGGTCGACGACTCGACGCTGTCGGTCAACCCCGGCAATTATCTCGAAAAGCACCTGCGCGAGGTGATCGCCGAGGTCGAGCGCCTGGGCGAGGTCGAATTGACCGCGATCGGCATCGGCCACGACGTGACGCGTTATTATCGCCGCGCCGTCACGATCGTCGACGCCGAGCAACTGGGCGGCGTCATGCTCGAAAAGCTCGCCGAATTGTTCGACGAGGAGCGCAGCTCACAAACCCGCGTGCGCAGCCGGCGCCGCGCCGCCTAGGCCGCAGCTGCACCGCCGGTACCGGCTCCGTCGCGGACGACGCGACCCCTAAATCTTGGCCGAGCCCGCATCCGACAAGGCCCGGCTCGGCCGGCTATTGTAGCCGAAAAGGGGTCGAGTTTAGCACCGCTCCCCTCCCTTCCCCTTCCCTGCCACTCCGGGAAACTCAGGGAAAAAATTTTTCGGAGTTCGTCCCGCATCGAAAAGTCTTTTATGATCAACACACTGCATGCGAACTTTCGATCGAACCGAAGGCGCGGCAGGGAAGCGGCAGGGAAGCGGCAGGGAAACCCGAAAACCGTCGGATCGCCGTTTGGCATAGGACGGATCATTGCCATCATATTAATTAATCAATTGATAATTTCGCATGGTTGCGTTATATGGTGCGGAACTTCGCTTTGGCAAGCGGGGGGGCAGGTGTCACCCGCGCCGCGCGGGGTGGAAAAGACGGCGGGAGAGGCACAGACTTTGTGTTGTCTTGCTGTCGTTCGTTTCTCGGTTCCGCTTGGGGCCGTTTCACGGCCTGAGGGTTCAAAGCGTTCAACACCAGCCCCGCAGGCCACCGCCGCAGGCGGGGCCGGTGTTGACGGCCGCAAGCGCGGCGCCAACCTCTTACTCTGGGCGGCGGCGCAACCGTACCCCGCGGCCACCTCCCGAACTGGTCGCGCCTTCGTTGATGAACTCGATTCCCGCAGCCTCAAGAGCGGCCATGACCCTCGTCAGACTTTCGATTACCCCACGGACCGTGCCGTTGCTTGCTTCCATTCGCTGAATCGTCGGGAGCGATACCCCTGACGCCTCCGCCAAGGTTTTTTGCTCCATGCCCACAAGTACCCGCGCCGCTTTCATTTGGGCTGCAGTGAGCAATGCTCCTCTCCAACACAGGTTGACGACATGTCAGGGAGGAGCGATCTCCCTGATGGCTCACGCATCATACCTGATTTGCAGATCATGTCTCCAGCATCAAGATTACAATCTCCCCCTCTCGGTAACGCGCAAGGCGTCGGTCGGACAGGCGTCGGCGCATTCCACGCAGTTGGGAAAGCATCGATCGGGATGATCACAGGCCGGCCGAGAAACAGCGCCGGCAAATTGGAGTCCCGCGATCGCCCCGATCTGGCTAGCCATCTAACCGATGCCGGATGGGAAGTGGAATACAACAGCTAGAATACCACCCAGGATCAACAGAAAGATTGCACCGATAAATCTCGACACTTCCCGCTCAAATAATGTATAAATTCAAAAATTCAAAAATACGGGTTTTCTCGATCGAAACCATCGACGAAGGGAAAGAGGGGGGTACTGAACGTACATTTCTCGGGCGGTCTAATTTCTTAGCTCTCGCGCGGAAGGCTTGTGCCGTTGTCCCGGGTAGGCCGTGATATGGTGTTCTGGGCTCACGCCCGCGCCGCTAGCGGGCGTGAGGGGGCGACGATCCGTTTCGGCCTCTCCGCCCCGCCGGACCCCAGATCTTGAGGCACCTGGGACAACGGCACAAGCCTCTCGGGCGGTGACACAAGGTGTGTTGAAACACGATCTCACCTTGGACGCAGCTAACGTATCAAGCTCCTGCTGTCAATACGCCTCTAACAAAATTTTGACATATGACTCTTGACATATGATAGGTGACCCATCGACCATGCATGGTCATCGGTCATATTAGATGCGCTCGAAGCCATCATTGTAGCGGCGTCCCCACATCCCGCGACGAATCAGGAACGACGACGATGGGCGAGCTCTACAGTCGTTATCACGGCAGGATTCTTCGGTTGGCAACACAGGCCACATCGGATGGCGCCTGGAAGGCAAAGTTGCGAGAGATCCTCGCCGAGTTCGACAACGACTGCCGCGAGCTTTCTGCATCCGGCCGCCGGCTACTCCGCCGCGAGCTCGCAGACCAAATCGATCACGAGGTATTACGCTTTTCTGATCCGACGAAAAGAGCAATTCTCGGCATCGCTCTCAAGCATTTTGACGACAATTGAAGGACGGATGCGTTCGATGTGCAGAGAAAAAAGCGCATCTTTTCCTTCTGAAGTAGGCGTATGTAATCGAGATACTTCGGTATATGAAATTCGACGATGCGGCTGGTACGACCAAGCGGGCTTTACCGAATCTACGTTGCCCGAACTTCTCGAAGATCCCGTGATCCGCCGGCTGATGACGAGCGACGGGGTGGACCCGGGCGAGCTTCGCGTGCTGTTGGCAGACCTTAGCGCCCGACTCGCTCGGGACGAGGCCTCACCCGGCGGGGCGGGGTGCAATGGCTTTATCGGCGTTTTCCCCAATCGGGTGCTGTCGCGATGAACCGTGCGCGGTCCAGTCCGGATCAGCCGAGTTCGAGTACGGTCTCGATCACTGTGCTTTCCGTGACGCCGGCGCGAGAGAAAAAGCTCTTCGCGTTCGCCTCTATCGAGATTGATATCGAGGGCGTGCAGATCGGGGTGCACGGAATCCGCGCGACGCACGCCGGGCCCGAGGCGGCCGCGATCGAGCTGCCCAAGTTTCGCGACGCCGACGGCGTGTGGCGAACGGCGATCACCCTGCCTGAAGAAATTTACACTCCGATCGCCAGAGCGGTGCTCGATGAGCTCGTCGAGCGTGGCCTGACCGCGAGACCCGCGGACGATCACCACCGGCCGGGGGTTGTGTAACAGGAATTATACCTATCATGTTGATATTAATTAATAATCGGCTTCTTACGTTATTTAGAGGGTTCAATGTAGGGGGTGTCCGCTGAGGGATGCGGTCGTCTCAACAGGCTCAAGCGCAGGACTTCATAGACCGCGGTGGACAGAGCGAGCGAGGGCGGGGTCGGAGTTAACTTCGGCAGATGGACCCGGCGACCGAGATCCAACTCTTCCTCATAGGGCTGGCGATCATCGCCGCTATTGTTGGGCATGCGACCGAAATAGCCATGCTGGCGCCCAAGCGAGTAGACCTGCAGGACCCGCTGATGCACCTCGACGCGAACGACGAGATCGACGAGGCGTGCTGCTTCTTCCCGGGCCTCCCCGGCGCCCACTCAGGGAGGCCCGCTCGAGGGCGAGAGGCGCGCGGGGTCAAGCGACCTGCAGCTCGGCGACGAGAACCGTGCCCTTGGTCTCCGGGCTGATCAGCAGCGAAATGACGACACTGACCGCTGCAGCCACCGTTCCAACTAGCATCGGAATGACAAGCCCGACCTGGTAGTATTCGGCAAGGAAGGTCAGCACGAGCGGCACGAGGCCGCCAAAGATCGCCCCCTGATGATAGCAGAAGGCGCTCGCCGTCGCGCGCACTTCGGTCGGGAACCTCTCGGAGAGATAGCTCGGAAGCTGACTATATAAAGCTCCGCCGAACGCCCCTTGCAGCACATAGCCAAGAAAAATCCAACTGAAGTCGGTGGTGAGCAAATAGATCGGAGCGATCGGAACGGCGATCGCGGCCGGAATGATCATCGACCAGCGTCGGCCGAGGCGATCGCCGGTCCAACCCCAGAAGCACATCGCCACAAAGCCCACAAGGTTGAAGAACAAAACGGGCCAAAAGGCTAGCGACGGGCTCAGGTTCAAGTCCCTTTGCAGATGCGGGATGAACAACGCCGTCAGCGAGTAGTAGAGGATGAAGTTGCTCGCCATCCACCAGCATGCGGTCAGCGTGTTGAATAAGAGGCCGCGCTTGAAGATGCTGAGCAGCGGGACGTGGACCTCACGGTTCTGAGCACGCTGCAGGCGCCGGTTCTCGACCCAGACCTCGGGCTCCTTGACATACCGGCGCACATAGAACACCGAAAGCGCCGGCAATACACCGATCCACAGCATGCCGCGCCAGCCGATATAGCCGACAAAGAGGCCCCAAATTAAGGCTGACAGCGCGAAGCCGATCCCCCACGAGCCTTGCAGGACCCCGCTCATGAAACCGCGCGAGCGGGCCGGCCAGCTCTCCATCGCGAGCGCCGCCCCGGCGGGCCACTCCGCTCCCATAAAGATCCCGAGCAATGCGCGGAAGATCAACAGGAATAGCAAGGTGGGAGAAAACCCGGCGATGAAGTTGCACAGTGAGTAGCCGAGGATCGAGATCATCAAGGGGATCTTTCGCCCGACCCGGTCGGCGAGCCAACCGGAGGCGACGGCGCCAAGCAAGCGCATCCACAACGTGATGGTCAGCACAAAGGCGACCTCGCTCAACGGCACGCCGAATTCCTGCGAGATCGGCACCATGATCAGCAGGAAGACGGTGAAATCGAAGGCATCCAGGGTCCAGCCGAGCCAGGCCGCCCACCAGGCGTACCACTGCTCCTTGGTCGGCTCCTTCCACCAGGGGATGTTATTTACGGTCTCGGCCACCGCCATGCTCTACCTCCCTCTCCAGCCGGCTCCATGCGTGGAGCCGTGCGCATAATGTAAAGCAGGAGTGCGTGACTGTCGCGGGTGTTTTTCAACCAGTCGCGCGAACCGGGGCCGCCGGTCAGGCGGTCTCGAGATCCGGCACCAGTACTTACCCTTCGTCGTTAGCAGCGAGATCACGGCGCCGTCCGCCGCCGCGACGTTCCCGACCAGCAAGGTGAGCCGCACGCCGCTTGCGACTGCCCGCCCTTAAAGGAGGCGGTTCAAGCGACGGTCAGATCGGCGATGAGAACCTTGCCTCTCGTCTCCGGGCTCAACAGGACAGCGACAACGAAGACGGCCAAGCCCACGACCGTGGTGACAAGGATCGGGCCCGAAAGGGGAATATTGCGGCTGCTTGCGTAATACGCGAGCAGCGGTGCGATCAGCCCGCCCCAGATCGCTCCCTGGTGGAAGCAGAAGCCGACCGCCGTCGCGCGCACTTCGGTCGGGAAGCGCTCGGAAAGATAGGCCGGGTATTGGACGTGCATGCCGCCGCAGGCAAACATTCCTTGCAGGGCGAATCCGATGACGATCAAGGTGTAGTCCTGGGTCATCAGATAGAGGAACGCGGTCGGAACCCCGAGCGCCGCCGGGATCAGGATCGCCGAGCGCCGTCCCAGGCGTTCCCCCACCCAGCCCCAGAACATCGCGGAGAGGAAAAAAAGCGTGTTGGCCAGGGCGATCGGCAATGCGACCAGCGCCGGGCTGAGTTTCAGATCGGGCTGCAGATGGGTCGCGAACAGCGCATAGTTCGCATAGTAGATGACAAACGCACTTCCCATCATCAGGCAGGTTGTCAGCGTATTTCCCAGCAATTTCGGCCTAAAGATCGAGAACAGCGGCGCGCGCACTTCGCGGCCCTGCTGGCGATCGGCACCATCAGGAACGGGAAGATCGTGAAATCGAAGGCGTCGAGGGTCCAGCCCAGCCACGCCGCCACCCAGGCCGTCCATTGGTCCTTGGTCGGCTCCTTCCACCACGGGATGGGCCCTATGGTCTCGATCGCCGCCATGGCTCCCTCCCGATCGATTCGGTTCCCGTATTGGAGCCTTGCAGGGAGTGTATGGCAGGGATGCGCGAATGTCTTGAGCTTTTTTTAACCTTTTTGTCCGTGGCGCGATGTCGATCGCGACGATGCCGATGATCGCTGCTTCCTTTACAACGCCCTGACCCGGTCAGACGCTTCAGCCGGGCTAACCGGAGCGGCATAGGGATGGCCGAAGAGCGCAGCGGCGCGATCGAGGAGCGAGATCAGGAAGAACCCACCGCGCAGTGGCAGCGCACGCTCTGGGCGATGGTCGGGATCCAGTTCATCAATACGATGGCATTCTCGGTGCTCAGCCCGATCATGCCGCTGTTCCTGCCGGTGCTCGGTGTCGAAACGCCGAGCGCCATCGCTCTGTGGTCCGGCATCCTCAACGGCGTCACCTCCTTCATCGCGGCCTTCGCCTCGCCGCTATGGGGACGCGTCGCCGACCGCCGTGGCCGCAAGCTGATGCTGCTGCGCTCGACCCTCGCAATCGGCGCCTTCACCGCGCTTATGGGTATCGCGGCCAATATTTGGCAGTTCTTTGCGTTTCGCGCGCTGATGGGCGCGTTCGCCGGGTTCTCCAGCGCGTCGATCGCGCTGGTGGCGAGCCAGGTCCCCGAAGGGCGGCTCGGCTTCGCGCTGGGCTGGCTCAGCACCGGCCAGCTCGTCGGTTCGCTGGTGGGTCCGCTGATCGGCGGGGCATTGGCCGATTTGACCGGCAGCTACCGGATCCCATTCTACTGCACTTCGGCGACGATTCTGATGTCGACCGGGCTCGTCTGGATCACCGTGCGGGAGCGCTTCGTCGCACCGTCACCGACCCGCGGTGGGCGATCGATCCTCGGCAGCCTGATCGCGGTGGCGCGTTCGCCGGGCCTTCTGGCTCTGTTCTTTGTGCTGCTGATGGCGCAGTTCGGCGTGCGGACCGTGCAGCCGGTCGTGACTTTGTTCGTCCAAGAGCTGGTCGGCGCGCGACCCGATCTCGCGACTTTGAGCGGCATCGCGTTCTCGGTGACCGGGCTTTCCAATGTCATCGCGGCACCCTTTCTCGGCAACCGCAGCGACGTGATCGGCTATCGCCGGGTTTTGCTGATCTGTCTGCTCGGCGCGACCCTGACGACCCTGCCGCAGGCTTTCGCCGACAATTATTGGGTCTTCACGGCCCAGCGGTTCGCCGTCGGGTTGTTCATCGGCGGCATCCTGCCGACCGCGAACGCATTGATCGGGCGCCTCGTCCCGCGCGCCGAACGCGGAACGGTTTACGGCATTACCGCATCGGCGATGTTCCTCGGCAACTCGATGGGACCTCTGACCGGAGGCGCGGTAGCCGCAGCCTTCGGACTGCGCTGGGTGTTTCTGGTCACCGCCGCAGTGCTGCTGGCGAACCTGATCTGGGTCTATTACCGGGTGCCGGAATATGGCGATCGCGAGAGTTGAACGCGCATAATCGCCGCGCTATTCGGCGGCGCGCGGGGCGGTCACTGGGGCGAGGTGGCGGGTTAGCGCCGCGACCAGAGCATCGGCCTCGGCCGCAGTTGTATCGAAACGGCAGACAAAGCGCGCCAGACCCTGGCTGCGCCGATAGAACTGAAAGCCGTCGGCTGCGAGCCGGTCCATTGTAACACTCGGCAGTTCGAGAAAGATCTCGTTGGCCTCGACCGGCGCCAATAGACGAGCAGCGGGGGTACCACTCAGTCCCGCTGCAATGCGGGCCGCAATCGCGTTCGAAGCGCCGGCCATGTCGAGCCACAGACCGTTCTCGACATAGGCCATCAGCTGGGCCGAAGCGAAGCGCATCTTGGACCAGACCTGGCCAGCGCGGCGCAACTGCACCGCGACGACGTCGGCAAGGTCCGGCGCAAAGACAACGATCGCATCGCACAGGGCGCCGCCATTCTTTGTTGCCCCAAACGACATGATGTCGATGCCCGAGCGCCATGTCGGGTCGGCCGGGCTACAGCCGAGCCGGGCCAGCGCATTAGCAAAGCGCGCCCCGTCCATGTGGAGCTTGAGGCCGCGCCCTTTTGCCACCTCGGCGACAGCGCGGATCTGGTCAAGCGTATAGACTGCACCAAGATCGGTCGCCTGCGTCAGACTGACCGCGCTGGGCTGGCCCCGGTGGATCTGCCCCGGCGCAATCGCTGCAAGTGCGTCGGCGAGGCAGTCGTCATTGATCCTGCCGTGATCTCCCCCGACGGCGACGAGCTTTAGGCCGCCGCCGAAGAACCCCGCGGCATTAGCCTCGGCGGTATTGATGTGCGCGACCTCGCTGCAATAGACAATTCCCCATGACCGGCCGAGCGAGGCCAATGCCAAGGCGTTCGCCGCTGTTCCGGTGGCGACCGGAAAGACGCGCACCGCGGCCTCGAAGAGATCGGAGAAGCGCCGTTGCAATGCCGCCGTCCAATCGTCCCCGCCGTAGCCCAAAGCAGTGTCATGGTTCGCCCGGATCAGCGCCTCGAGAATCTCCGGCGCGGCGCGCCCGGTGTTGTCGCTGCGGAAGTCGATCATCGCCCGTCCCTCGCATCGTCACGCATATACACGAAGAGTAGTCTCTTCAGTGCTGACACGTCCGGTTCCTCGACCGGATCGGAAGGCGATTGCTCCTCACCCCTACCCTCTCCCCGCAAGCGGGGCGAGGGAGCGCGCCGGTACAGCCCCTCGCCCCGCGCGAGCGGGGAGCCCTCTTGGCGCACGCGTGCGTGCGCCTGTCGGGTGGCGCATCTCAGATGCGCCGCCAGGGCCCACCGCATCAGCGGTGGGAGGGTGAGGGGCAACAAGCGGCCGATCTCGGCAGTGCGCTTAATGCCGGTGTTCCTTTCCGGCTCCACCATGTGCCGGAGCAACGGCGAAGTGAGCCACGCGGAGCACGATCGTGTGGCGCGGCGGAGCCGACTGGGCGTAGGCCGGCGCCCGCAAATGGGCGCCGTGCAGCCGAGGGGCCCGGTCGGCATCGCGGCGATGCATGAAGGCGGTCTGAAGCGCTTTAGCCCGGCTGACGCTTCGAGCCACCAGCGCAGCGACATGGTTCACCCACTGCGCGCGGCTGGGCCGGGCGATCGCGGGCGCAGCCACTGCCACCCGGAGCACTGGCGGGCCCACTTGCGGCGAGCCCATCAACACCGGCGCGTTCTGCAATCGCTGCTCGGGCAGAGTCAGCAACGCAGGCGCCACTGCACCCCCATTGACGAAGACTGGTCGCGGCACCACGTTGGCAAATCTGCGGTTGGCAAAATCTCCGTCAAAGACCTCGAGCGGCGGTTCGCCATTGGCGTCCAGCTGTATCGTTTCGAGATCCGAGACATCGCCCCGGTTCAGGCTGCGAACGTAAGCGGGATCGCGGCTGTAGCTCGGCCAATAAGCCTCACCGGGGGCGAGCGGGAACCAGCCGATGCCCGGCCCGGTGGTGTCGGCGATACTCAGCCCGACCCCGGCGGTTCCCAGGAAGGCGACGACGGCCGGGACATAGACCGGACGCGCGACAAAGCTGCCCGGGACCCAGGCCCAGTGCTCTCCGATATAAGCCCAGCGGCCGTAATGAGACGGAGCAAATCCCCAAGGCTGATCGTCGATCCAAGTCCAGCCCCAAGGGGCGATCCAGCGCCAATGGCCGTCGCGATAGGGCGCCCAGTTGGAGGGCAACCCAATGGGAACCCACACAGCACCGTATTCCGCGGCGCTCTCCCAGCTTCCCGCCGCATCGAGTTCGGCAAAGCCGGTCATGTACGGGGAAATGTAATAGGGAGCGACAAGGCGCCTCTCGTCGAAATCGCGCGACTCGCACCACTCGATGAAGTCGTCTCGTGGAGCCGGCTCGATCGCGGCAGTCGCCGGGGGGTCGGCGAGGAGCACCATGTCGCCGGTCTTAACGCCAACATCGGCAGCGCCGCCGATAAGTCGCGCGGCGCCCGCAAAGACCGCGATGCGCTGCCGCCCGGCATCGACGTCGTAACGGCCGGGCTCCACGAGCGCGACGTCTTGTCCCGAAACGCCGACCTCGACGCTTTCGCCGGCGCCGAGTTGGGTCAGAGAGAGACCGATCCTTCCCCTCGCTACGGCGACCCGCATGACCAGGTCGTTCAGTGTCGTGATCTCGATCTCGGTGTCGGAGGAAAGATCGATCGTGTCAGCGCCGATCTCGATCTCCGCGCGGGCTTGTGCGCCGGTGCGCAACGAACCGCCGGCCGACAGCGGCAGGTTCAAAACGGCGTCCGCCCACCCGTTCGAAGCACGAACGCTGACACTCCCGGAGACGAGGCTCAGCCGGCCGACCCGGCCGGGCGGCACTTCGGCTGTAGGCGCGGGGACGCTAGCCTCGGCATTCGGAGTTGGCGCCCCCGCCGGCGGAGCCGCCTCCGTCGCGAGCGCCAGGACTGCAAGAATCGTGACGAAAACGCTGATTAAAAAAAGCCGCATGGCTTAACCCCCCCGGTGCCATTCGAAGCAACTCTAGCAGATCGTGCTCGCCGGCAATCAAGAAACTGAGACGAAATCTGTTTTTCCGCGCAATTGATGAGGTGCTAACCCTCGCACATCGCGTTTAAATTTAGCGATCGGATTCCGGCGGTCCNGTAGATACAATAGCATTGCTGAGAGCGCTGGATTATGACCGAGAGACTACCGGACGACATCGCGATTGTTGCGCTCGGCCCCGCCGGCGCCCCTCTCGGCCGGCGGCTGCAGACGGCACTGCCGGGCTCCCGGCTGCACGGGCCCGGCACACACCCGACCGATTGGGACGAAAGCTACGAGCGCGCATCGCTGCATATCGCCGGGCTGTTCGAGGCGGGCAGGCCGATCCTCGGCCTCTGCGCCAGCGGTATCCTGATCCGCGCGGTGGCGCCGTTTCTCGCTGCCAAGCAGGTGGAGCCACCGGTGGTCGCGGTTGCCGAGGACGGTTCGGTCGCGGTACCGCTCGTCGGCGGGCACCATGGCGCCAACGCGCTGGCCCGCGCCGTTGCCGCGCTGACCGGCGGGATCGCGGCGATCACCACGGCAGGGGACCTGCGGTTCGGCTTGGCGCTCGACGAGCCGCCGCCGGGCTGGCGGATCGCCAACCCGGAACAGGTCCGGCCGATAACCGCAGCTCTTTTACGGGGTGAGCCCGTCGCGCTGGTCGCGGAGGCGGGAGGTGCGGATTGGCTGCGTGTAGGGGCGATTGGCTGGGTAGAACAGGCCGAATGGCATGTCCTCGTGACCGACTGCGATGTCGATCCCGGGACCGATGCCCTGATCTTCCACCCGCCGGTCCTGGCCTTGGGCATCGGCTGCGAGCGGGGCTGTTCGGCCGAGGAGATTTCCGATCTCGCGCATTCGACATTGGCGGAAGCCGGGCTGGCGGCGGCGGCGGTCGCGGCGGTGGTGTCGATCGAGCTGAAGCTCGCCGAACCGGGAATTCATGCGCTCGCCGCGGCATTCGGCGTACCGGCACGGTTCTTTCCGGCGCAGCGCCTGCTTGCCGAAACGGCCCGCCTCTCCGAGCGCTCGGCAGCGGCCTTTCGTGCGACCGGCTGCTGGGGAGTGGCCGAAGGAGCCGCACTCGCCGGCGCCGGCCCAGGCGGGGTGCTCATCGTGCCAAAGCGCAAATCACGGCGGGCGACCTGCGCTGTGGCGCGCGCGCCGGCGCCGATCGACGTCGATGCGGTCGGGCGCCCGAGAGGGGCACTCGCCGTGATCGGTATCGGGCCGGGCGACCCCGCCTGGCGCACCCCCGAGGCGAGCATGGCATTGGCGCGCGCCACCGACGTCGTCGGTTACGACCTCTATCTCGACCTGCTCGGTCGCGCGATCGCCGGCAAGCACCGCCATGCGAGCGGTCTCGGCGAAGAGGAGGCGCGGGTGTGCCGGGCGCTCGATCTCGCCGCCGAAGGGCGGTCGGTGGCGCTAGTCTCGTCGGGCGACGCCGGGATCTATGGCCTCGCCCCGCTCGTCTTTGAACTGCTCGATCGTTCAACGAAACCGGAATGGCGAACCATCGAGCTCCTCGTTTGTCCCGGTGTCTCGGCGGCGCAGGCCGCCTCCGCCCGGGCGGGGGCACCGCTCGGTCACGATTTCTGCGTGGTTTCGCTATCCGACCTGATGACCCCGTGGGAGGCGATCCGCGCCCGCCTCGAGGCAGCGGCGGCGGCCGATTTCGTCGTCGCGCTTTACAATCCGCGCTCGGCACGCCGGCCGGCGCGGCTCGCCGAGGCGGCTGAGATCCTGCTGCGCCATCGCCCGGCGCAGACACCGGTCTTTATCGGCCGCAACCTCGGGCGCGACGGGGAGGAACGGCACATCATCGCTTTGCGCGAACTCGCAGGTGCTAAGATCGACATGCTGACCCTTGTCCTCGTCGGCAGCAGCACCACTCGCCGGCTGGACGGCGATCGGTCCTGGCTCTACACGCCGCGCGGCTATTTCGCCGGCGGCTGATGGCGGTGCATTTCATCGGGGCCGGCCCGGGTGCACCCGACCTGATCACGGTGCGCGGACTGCGGCTGATCGAGCGCTGCCCGGTCTGTCTCTATGCCGGTTCGCTGGTGCCGCGCGAGATCCTCGCTGCCGCGCCGCCCGATGCCCGCGTGATCGACACCGCACCGCTGACGTTGGATGCGATCGTCGGCCACATGACCGAGGCGCATCGCCGCGGGCTCGAAATCGCTCGGCTACATTCCGGCGACCCGTCGCTCTATGGCGCGATCGCCGAGCAGATGCGGCGGCTCGCTGCACTCGGTATCCCCTATGACGTAACCCCGGGAGTGCCGTCCTTCGCCGCCGCCGCGGCCGCACTCGGCTGCGAGCTGACCCTGCCTGAGGTCGCCCAGACGGTAATCCTGACCCGCACCGCGACGCGCTCGTCACCGATGCCCGAAGGCGAAGCGCTCGCGCGCCTCGCGGCGAGCGGGGCGACCCTCGCGATCCATCTGTCGATTGCCAACCTCGCGAGCGTCGTGCGGGCGCTGACCCCGTCCTATGGTGCCGATTGCCCTGCGGTTGTCGCGTATCGGGTCAGCTGGCCGGACGAGCGATTGATCCGCGGCACCCTCGCCGACATCCGCGACCAGGTGAAGGAGGCCCGGATCACCCGCACCGCGCTAGTGCTGGTCGGCCGCGCACTCGCCGGCGGGAGCGCGCCCGAGAGCCGGCTCTACGCCGCCGATCATTATCACTCGATGCGTCCGCCGCAGCGTGCCTGATTGTGCCGGGACAAACGAGCGGTGTTCACAGGTCGTAACCCTTCTGCTTTGCCACCGCGCGAATGCGCTCCACTGCACGCGCCCCTGCCTGTTGTCCCCAGGATCGCCCCATGGTTGCGCTCTGTTGCATGAGCTGCGGCAATTGGATCACGATCTTGCGTCCGACCGGGCTCTTGTAGAACGCGACAAGTTGTTTGATTTCATCGGCCGAAAAATTAGCGTCGTAAATAGCGATGACAGGTTCCTCGAGCTCGGGAAGCGATCGTTTCATTTCCTCTGTACATATATCGGTGAACTCATTCCATAGGGCGTCAGGAATTTTTGGATTTATTTTCTTAAGATTGTCCATAAATTGGGGCACTAGGAGATCAATTACCCGGCTCATGTTCGCGAGCATGCCCGAGTCTTTTAGTAATGCTTCAATGTTGGCGTGCTTTTCCGCGTCCATCGCCGCGGCATCGTGTGTCTGCAGTACGGTCATCAGCACGACAACGGCAACGACCCGGCCATAGTAACAAACGATCCTCGCCATGACTCCTACTCCGCTGGTTCGGCTTGCTTGAAACCGGCGCTGGTTCGAGAGCAAACGGCTCCGATGCATCTGTCATGGTATGCGCCGCCCTGTTTAAAGAACCTGAATGATAAGAAAGAACCGACCGAAACTTGTGCAGGCCATGCTCGCGGCCATCGGCGGTGTCCCGATTGCGGCTCGGGCTCTGCGTTTACGATTTTTTCGCGCTTTGCGCCCGCTTGATCGCCTGGACGACCGCCGGGCGGTGGCTCTCGGCCGCCCAGCCGGCGGCATCGCGCCCGGTGTAATCGGTCTTGGTAACGCTGGCGCCCTTGGCGAGCAGCGCCTGCACGATCTCGACATTGCCGCGGCTCGCCGCGATCATCAGCGGCGTCATGCCGTTCTTGCTTTCCGGGTCGACCGCAGCCCCGGCGTCGAGCAGGAGCTGCGCGGCTTCGACCTGATTAAAGTTGGCCGCCAAGTGCAGCGGCGTGTTGCCGAGCTTCTCTTTTGGATCGAGCTTGGCGCCGCCCTTGATCAGGATCGCGATGATCTGCAGATTGCCGCTAATCGCAGCATAATGCATCCCGGTTCGCCCGTCTTCGTCGGTCTGGTCCGGAGAGGTGCCATTGGCGACGAGCGACCTGACGAGACCGGCGTCGTTCTGTTTCGCTGCCCGCGCCACATTCTCGTAGAATGTGCCAAACGGGTTGATCCCAAGGCTCTGCGCGCGCGACGCGGGACTGCCGGCGATGACGGCGGCGACTGCCAACCCTCCGAGGAACGCAGTGAGGCGAGCGTTCATGACACCCTCTTAGTTTGTTGGAACGGATGCTCGCCGGCGAGCCAATCGAGCGCCGCCTCTACCGTCTCGACCGCGTCTCCGGGCCCCGGAGCCGGACGCCGCACCATGATGACCGGAAGGCCGAGATCGCGAGCGGCCAGGATCTTCGCCTCGGTCGCAGCGCCGCCGCTCGCTTTGCAGACGAGCACATCGATCGCATGACGTTCGAGCCGGAGGCGCTCCTCGACCAGGGTGAAGGGCCCCCGTCCGATGACGACTTCGTAAAAGCGCAACGGCAAAGGCTGGCGCGGCGGATCGACGAGCCGAACGAGAAACCGGACCCCGGGAGCCGCTGCAAAGCACGCGATCTCGCCGGCGCCGACGGTAAGGAAGGCGCGCCGTCCAATCCGACCCACGACCGCAGCCGCAGCCGCCATATCGTCGACCTCGATCCAGCGGTCGAGAGGGTGCCGGCGCCACGGCGGGCGTAGCAGCAGCAACCGCGGCACCCGAGCCTCCTCGCAGGCGAGCCGCGCCTCGGTCGAGATCCGCGCCGCGAAGGGATGGGTCGCGTCGATCAGCCGATCCACACCGTGCTCGACGAGATAGGCGGCGAGGCCGACAGCACCGCCAAAGCCGCCGATGCGGACCCGACTGGGAAGTGCGCCCGGCCGCTCGGTTCGCCCGGCGAGCGAGGTGGTGAAGTTGAGCGCATCGCCAAAGCGAACGAGCACGGCACGGGCGAGCGCGGACGCCTCTCCGGTGCCGCCCAGGATCAGGAGCTCCTTCGCCGTCACCCGCCGACCCGCGTCAGAAACTCGCCCTCGCGATCGACGATCGCGACCTCGACCGAGGTCTTGCCCGACAATGTCGCGAGTGCCACTTCCCGCGCCCGGACCGCGACCAGGCAAGCGAGAGCTCCCTCCCTATTGCCGGCAAGTGCGAGGATCTCGGCGGCCCCAGCGGCGGCGCGCGCCGCATCGACGATCGCATTATCGGCGCCAAGCGCGGCCAGCATTGCGCCGAGCGACGCGGTGTCGACCCGGCTGCGCGCCGAATGCAGATCGAGATGTCCGGCGGCGAGCTTGGCGAGCTTGGCAAAGCCGCCAGCGATGGTCAGCCGCGCGACCGGATGACCACGGAGATATTTCAACGTGCCACCGACGAAGTCGCCCATGTCGATCAGCGCGTAGTCGGGAAGATCGTAGAGGCGCTGCACGGCCCGCTCCGAGGTGGCACCGGTCGACGCGGCGATATGGTCGAGACCGGCGGCGCGGGCGACATCGATCCCGCGCCGGATCGAGTGAATCCATGACGAACATGAATACGGGACGACAATCCCGGTCGTCCCCAGGATCGACAGGCCGCCGACAATTCCGAGCCGTGCGTTCATGGTTTTTTCGGCGAGGCGCTCGCCGCCGGGTATCGAGATCGTGACGGTGACGTCGGGCGGCGGTGCGCCGTTCTGCTCGGCCGCCTCGACGAGCGCATCCGATATCATCGCGCGCGGCGCCGGGTTGATCGCCGGCTCGCCGACGGCAAGCGGCAGGCCGGCGCGGGTTACCGTGCCGACCCCCTCGCCCGCGGCAAAGCCGATACTCGAGCCTGGAACCGCCCAGGCGATGCCGGCGACAACGAGCGCACCATGGGTCACGTCAGGATCGTCGCCCGCATCCTTGACTATGCCGGCACGGGCGCGGCCTTTGCTCAATTCGGCGAGCGCCAGCGGGAAGCTCGCGGTTGCGCCGCGCGGCAAGCGGATCGAGACCGGGTCGGGGAACCGACCGGACAGCAAGGCGGTAAAGGCCGCGCGCGCCGCAGCGGCGGCACAGGCGCCGGTTGTCCAACCGCGCCGCAGCGGTTTGATCTCCTGCCGTGCCATACGCCGATCTTAGCAAAACCGGCGGGGATGACTACCTTGTGGCCTCTCGCCGTATGGCTCCTCGTGTCTCCTGGTCGACGACATGATCGACAGCGCGCTCCTGGGTCTGCCGGATTTCGAAGGCGGGCACGTCTGGCTCGTGGGGGCCGGCCCTGGCGATCCCGGTCTGCTCTCCGTCCTGGCGCTGCATGCCCTCGCCAGCGCCGATGTCGTCGTCTACGACGCGCTCGTCGACCCGCGCATCCTGCATCTGGCCCGGCCGGGCGCGGTGCTCGATTTCGCGGGCAAGCGCGGCGGTCGACCGTCACCGACCCAGCCGGACATCTCGGCGCGGCTGATTGGGCTCGCCCGCGACGGCAACCGGGTGCTGCGTCTCAAGGGCGGCGACCCCTGCGTCTTCGGCCGCGGCGGCGAGGAGGCATTGGCGCTCGCCGCCGCCGGCGTCTCGTTCCGCATCGTGCCGGGAATCACGGCAGGCATCGGCGGGCTCGCTTATGCCGGGATCCCGCTCACCCATCGCGATACCAACTCCGCCGTCACCTTCCTCACCGGCCATGACAGCGACGGAGCGGTGCCGGGCGGGCTCGATTGGCGGGCGATCGCCCAAGGCGCCCCGGTGCTCGTGCTGTACATGGCGTCGCGGCATCTGCCGAGCATCGCCGAGCGGCTCATGTGGGGCGGTCGCCGGTCCGAGGAGCCCGTCGCCGTCATCAGCAAGGCGACGACCGCAGCACAACGCGTCGTCCTGTCGACACTGGGTCAGGTCGCGAGCGCTGCGGCCGGGATCGAGGCCCCCTCGATCGTCGTCATCGGTGAGGTCGTCCGGTTCCGTGCGGAGCTCGATTGGCTCGGAGCGCTCGGCACCCGAAAGGTCGATCCCCCGGCGGGTTGATTCAGCCACGGCGGCCGGTCGTTCCGGCTGCAATGTCCCGTCGAAAAGGGTTCTGCTGACTGGGCTGAACCGGCGACTCCTGCGGCTATTCGAACAGATCGCTGTGGGAACCGAGCCTGACGAGGCGCAACACGTCAGGCGAGGGCCTGGGATAGATCAGCGCAGGAGGTCGGGCCAGAGATGGCAATCGCGATAGCCCGACCAATTGCCGGCCAACGCATGGTCGCGGTTCCGAGGTGGTAGCGGGCGGTCGCTGACCAAGAGCTCCAGCAGAGCGGCCAGCCGCTCGTCGAGGTCACGGTAGCGGGAGATCGCCTTGGCCCTGCGGTAGTCGCGCTTGAATGCGGCGGCGCGCTCAATCCTTCGCATTCAGCTCGGCCATCAGGTCGGCCACGCTGTCGAACGACGCGCCTCCCCCGCGCTCGACCTCCGCCATCGCCGCACGCGTCTCCGCGTTCGGCACCTTGATCTCGAAAGGCAGCGCCTTCTCGGCCGCCACACGGACCAACAGCAGCCGGATCGCGTCGCCCATCGGCGCTGTCCACAAGATGGTCTCATTAGCGGGTGGGGGTAATCCGGCGCGCCGTTGTTGCACCGCCTTCATGGGTGATCCCTGGACGTTCCCTGATAGGGGTTTTCGGTTCCCTGCTCGGCCGATTTAAATCTCTGTTCGGCCGCTTAGGGAACTCCTCTTCGACTTCACGTTCGATCAATGGCTTAGGAGCGGCGATCCCCTCATTCGGCGGCGTGAAAAGGCGTTGTTGCCAGTTCTTTCCCGTGGACCAGGGAAGCGCGGGTCAGCCGGCGCGCAGGTACTGCACCGCTTCGTCGCGGCGGAAGAGGTAGAGGAGCACACGCAACGCGCGGCCGCACTCGCTCTCGAGCTGCGGGTCGCGCTCGAGCACGAGTCGGGCGTCGTCATGGGCGATGCCAATCAGCTCCTCATGCGCCGCGAGGTCGGCGAGCCGCAGACTTGGCAACCCGCTTTGCCGCGTCCCCAGCACCTCGCCGGCACCGCGCAACCGTAAATCCTCCTCGGCGATGCGGAACCCGTCCTCGGTTTCGCGCAGGATCTCGAGGCGCCTTTTGGCGACGGCGCCGAGTGGCGACTGGTAGAGCAACAGGCAGGTCGAGGGCTTGTCGCCGCGGCCGATGCGGCCGCGCAGCTGGTGCAGCTGGGCGAGGCCGAAGCGCTCGGCGTGCTCGATGACCATGACCGTTGCGTCGGGCACGTCGACGCCGACCTCGATCACCGTCGTCGCGACCAGCAGATCCATATCGTGGCCGGCAAAAGCCGCCATCGCGTTGTCCTTATCGTGCGCCTTCATGCGACCGTGCACCAGGCCGACGCGGCCCGGGGCCAGCGGTGCCAGTTCCCGGTGGCGTTCCTCGACCGCCGCGAGGTCGGCGGTTTCAGATTCCTCGACCATCGGGCAGATCCAATAGACCTTGGCTTTTTGCCCAAGCGCCCGGCCGACTGCCGCGACGACGTCATTGAGGCGTTCCAATGCCACTGTCCGGGTGTCGACCGGCCGTCTTCCCGGCGGCTTCTCGGTCAACCGCGACACGTCGAGATCGCCATAGGCGGTCATCATCAATGTGCGCGGGATCGGGGTGGCACTCATCAATAGGGTGTCGGCGTCGTGGCCCTTTGCGGAGAGCGCCAATCGCTGCTCGACGCCAAAGCGGTGCTGCTCGTCGATGACGACGAGGGCGAGGTCGCGAAATTCGACATCGGGCTGCAACAGCGCATGGGTCCCGACGACCACCGGGGTCAGGCCCGAGGCGAGGCTCGCCAGCATCGAGGCGCGCGCCCGGCCTTTTTCGCGCCCGGTCAGGAAGCCGATCTCGACATTTGCCGCCGCGGCGTGGCGCTGCAGGGTCGCGTGATGCTGGCGGGCGAGGATCTCGGTCGGTGCCATCAACGCGGCCTGACCGCCGTTTTCGACCGCGCCCAGCATCGCCAGCAATGCCACCACGGTCTTGCCGCTGCCGACATCGCCTTGCAGCAGTCGCATCATGCGGCGCGGCTGCGCCATCTCGGCGGCGATCTCGGCGATCGCCAGACGCTGCGCGCCGGTCAGGGTGAAGCCGAGCTTCGCTTCGACCGGGCCTGTCAGCACCCTCGACCCGACGATCGCCCGGCCCCTCTGGCGATGGCGACGCGCGCGGACCAATGCCACCGCGAGCTGGCTGGCGAACAGCTCGTCATAGGCCAGCCGCTCGCGTGCGGGGTCCGTCGGCAAGAGGTCGGGCTCGGCGGTCGGGGAATGAACACGGCGGACGGACCCAGCCCATGACGGCCAGACGCGGTGCTCGGCGAGCGCCGGGTCGATCCACTCGGGCAGGTCGGGGGCTCGGTCGAGTGCGCTCGCCACTGCCCGCTGCACGACCCGCGGTGCGAGCCCCGCGGTCAGCGGGTAGACCGGCTCGATCGGCTTCAGCCGGTCGAGCTCGTCGGGCCGCAAGACCAGGTCGGGGTGAGCGATCTGGGGTGCCCCGTTGTAGAACTCGACCCGGCCGCTAATTACCCGCTCGGCGCCGATCGGCAGGAGCCGCGTGAGGTAGTCGCCCTTGACGTTGAAATAGGTCAGGGTCAACCGCCCGGTCGGGTCAGCGCAAATTACCCGATAGGGCCGAGGGCCGCGGCCAGGCCGGTGCGCCTCGACGCGCACTGCGATGGTTACGATCTGGTCGGGCTGCAACTCCTTGATCGGGGGCGAGGCGCGGCGATCGACGATGCCGCTCGGCAGATGCCACAAGAGGTCGACGATGAGCGGACCGGCCATGCGCTCGATCAGCTTGGCGAGCTGCGTGCCGACGCCGGGGAGTGCCGTCACCGGCGCGAACAGCGGATCGAGGATGGCGGGACGCACAAAGGATGTCTATATCCCCACCGGGGTACCGCCAAGAGCACCTGTTGAACTCATCTTCGGATATCCGCCGCAAACGGCTCTCGTTCCGTTCCTGGCATCGCGGGACGCGGGAGAGCGACCTCATTCTCGGCCGCTTTGCCGATGCCCATCTCGCCGGCTTCGACGACGACCAGCTCGACCGCTACGAGGCATTGCTCGAATGCGCAGACGCTGATCTTTTCGACTGGATCACCGGCCGCGCCAGCCCGCCGCCCGAGCATGACCACGACGTGACCCGCCTCCTCCTTTCTTTTAGCAACCCGGTGTGACGGCGCTCGGCGATCTCGCGCACTCGCTGGGCGAGCGGCCGCGCCCCGTCACCTTGTACGGAGCACCGGAAGGATACGACGTCGCTGCAATCGGCGCCGTCGTCGCAGAGGGTCATATCCTCCCGTGGCTGCATGTCTGCCGCGACGACGGCAGGATGGCTCGCTTTGCGGCAGCACTCGCCTTCTTCCATCCCGAGCTTGACGCGCTCACCTTCCCGGCCTGGGACTGCCTGCCTTACGACCGGGTATCGCCGAACAGCGAGATCGTCAGCCAGCGCATCGACACCCTGACCCGGCTGGCAACCGGCGGCGGTGACACGCCGCTGGTCGTGCTGACGACGGTCAACGCGCTGATCCAGCGCGTGCCGCCGCGCAGCCTCTTCGACGGTCGCGTCCTGAGGCTTCGCCCGGGCGGGCGAATCGGGCTCGACCGGCTGCAGAGCTTCTTTCGCAACAACGGGTACATCCGCACCGACACGGTGCGCGAGCCGGGCGAATTCGCCATCCGAGGCGGCATCGTCGACCTCTATCCGGCAGGGGCGGCCGAACCGCTGCGCCTCGACTTCTTCGGCGACACGCTCGAGAGCATTCGCAGCTTCGACCCTCTGACCCAGCGTTCGACCGGCAAGGTCGATCAGGCGGCCCTGCGTCCGGTCAGCGAGGTATTGCTCGACGATGCCGCGATCCGGCGCTTCCGGTCGCGCTACCGCGAGCAGTTCGGCGCCACCGGCACCGACGACCCGCTCTATGAGTCGGTCAGTGCCGGCCGGCGCTATGTCGGCATGGAGCACTGGCTGCCGCTCTATTATGAACAGCTGGAGACCTTGTTCGACTATCTGCCCGGCGCCGGGGTTTCGTTCGACCATCAGGCAGACGAGGTCCGCGACCATCGTCTCGAGGCGATCGCCGATTTCTATGCGGCGCGGCATAACGTCACCGGGGCTGCGCGCGCCGGCGCGCCGATCTATCGCCCAGTCCGACCGGCGCAGCTCTATCTCGACAACCTCGAATGGCAAGCCGCACTGCGCCGACGCCCGGTCGTCCGGCTGTCGCCCTTCGCCTCGCCGGCGGGCGACGGCGAGAGGTTCGACGCCGGTGCCCGCCCGGCGCGAAACTTCGCCGCCGAGCGCGCCGACCCGAAAATCGTGCTGTTCGAGGCGGTTCGTGATTACCTAGAAGCGGAGCGCAAAGCCGGCCGGAAGACGGCCGTCGCCGCCTTCAGCGAGGGCTCTGCCGAGCGGCTCCTCAGCGTGCTGCGCGAGCGCGGCGTCTCCGACCTGAGGCGCATCGGCGACGGCGATGCCCTCGCGGCGCTGCCGCCCACGACGGTCGGGCTCGCGGTATTGCCCATCGAGCAGGGTTTCGCGACCGACGAATTCGTGCTGCTCGGCGAGCAGGACATCCTCGGCGACCGTCTGGCAAGAGTCCCACGGCGCCGGCGCAACCTCGACCAGTTCATCACAGAGGTAAACAACCTGTCGCAGGGCGATCTCGTCGTCCATGCCGATCACGGCATCGGCCGCTACGAGGCGCTGGAGACGATCGCTGTCGCCGGCGCGCCGCATGATTGCCTGCGAGTGCTCTATGCCGGCGACGACAAATTATTCGTCCCAGTCGAGAACATCGAGGTGCTGTCCCGCTTCGGCTCCGAGGATGCCGGGGTGCAGCTCGACCGGCTCGGCGGGGTTGCCTGGCAGTCGCGCAAGGCGCGGGTCAAGAAGCGCATCCGCGACATCGCCGGCGAGCTGATCCGCGTCGCCGCTGAGCGCCAGCTGCGGCCGGGCGATGTCGTGACTCCGCCCGAGGGGATCTACGAGGAGTTTGCCGCACGTTTTCCGTATCCCGAGACCGAGGACCAGCTGACCGCGATCGCCGACACGCTCGTCGACATGGCCTCGGGCAAGCCGATGGACCGGCTGATCTGCGGCGATGTCGGCTTCGGCAAGACCGAGGTGGCATTGCGCGCCGCCTTTATCGCGGCGATGGCCGGTTCGCAGGTCGCGGTGATCGTGCCGACGACCTTGCTGGCCCGGCAGCATTACCGCAGCTTCACCGAGCGCTTTGCCGGGTTGCCGTTGCGCATCGCGCAGCTGTCGCGGCTCGTCGCCGCCAAGGACGCACGCGCGGTCAAAAAGGAGCTTGCCGACGGACTGCTCGACATCGTCATCGGGACGCACGCGTTGCTCGCCAAGGATGTTCGGTTCGCCCATCTCGGGCTGCTCGTCGTCGACGAGGAGCAGCATTTCGGTGTGGCACAGAAGGAAAAGCTGAAGCAGCTCAAGGCCGACGTCCATGTGCTGACGATGACCGCAACGCCGATCCCGCGCACCCTGCAATTGGCGCTGTCCGGGGTGCGCGAGATGAGCATCATAGCCTCGCCGCCGATCGATCGCCTGGCGGTGCGCACCTTTGTGATGCCCTACGATCCGGTAACGATCCGCGAGGCGATCATGCGCGAGCGCGACCGCGGTGGGCAGATCTTCTACGTCGTGCCGCGCATCGCCGATCTCGACGAAGTGCGCGAGCAGCTGCGCGAGATCGTGCCCGAGATCAAATACGCGGTGGCGCACGGCCGCATGGCGCCGTCCGAGCTCGAGGCCGCGATGACCGCGTTCGACGACCGGGCCTATGATCTCTTGCTGTCGACCAACATCATCGAATCCGGTCTCGATATTCCTTCTGCCAACACCTTGGTGGTGCACCGCTCCGACATGTTCGGGCTAGCCCAGCTCTACCAGCTACGCGGCCGCATCGGCCGCGCCAAGATCCGCGCCTACGCCTATCTGACGCTGCCGGACAAGAAGAAGCTGACGGCGACGGCGCAGCGCCGGCTCGAGTTGATGCAGACGTTGGATAATCTCGGTGCCGGGTTTCAGCTGGCGAGCCACGACCTCGACATCCGCGGCGCCGGCAATTTGTTGGGGGACGAGCAATCGGGGCACATCCGCGAGGTCGGCATCGAGCTCTATCAGCACATGCTCGAAGAGGCGGTCGCCGCGGCGCGGACCGAAGGCGGCGACGAGGCGGCACCCGAGGAGTGGAGCCCGCAGATCACGATCGGCACCCCGGTACTGATCCCCGAGGGCTATGTCGCCGATCTCGGGGTACGCCTCGGGCTCTACCGGCGCATCGCCGCACTCGCCGATCGGCGCGAGATCGAGGGCTTTGCCGCCGAGCTGATCGACCGCTTCGGGCCGTTGCCATCCGAGGTCGAGAATTTGCTCGAAATCATCGCGATCAAGCGCGCCTGCCGCGAGGCCGGAGTCGAGCGCGTCGAAGCCGGGCCCAAGGGAGCCGTCATCGCGCTGCGCGGCAATCGCTTCGCGAACCCGGCCGGGCTCGTCGAGCTGATCCAGCGCCACGCCGGGACCTTGAGGCTCCGCCCGGACCAGAAGATCGTCTACCTACGCAACTGGGAAGACGAGAAGACCCGCCTCGCCGGCGTCGCCAAGCTGCTGCAGGCGCTGGTCAAGATTGCCGGCGCCGCAAAACCCGATGCCGATGCCGATGCCGGGCTATCACCGCCGACCCCGTCGTTGGGCAAGCCGCAGGTGGCGGGCCGAGCGTGAGAGCCCGACGCCGCCATCAACTCATGGCGAGCTTACGTGAGGGCGCGACATCGTCCGCGAATCGCGAGATGCCGCCACGTGCGCAAATTGGCGAAATACAGCGAAAATCGCGTTTTCACTGCAGAACTGTCCCAAAAGCTCGCCGGAATAGGCCGGCATCTCAATCGCTTAGATCACAAATTCGCTAAGCCACGGATCAATGGAATTTTTCCCCGGATCAACGAATTGAAGCGGCCATAACAACCGAATAACAATGGAAATTTCGCTGGGCGGAAATACGGCGCAATTGGCGGGGAGCGGTGACGATTCCGGTCACCCTCAAAGCCCGAGTTCGCGCAGGATACGGTCGCGGTCGGCGTCGAGATCGGGGGCGCGAGGGCGCGTCGGCGGATCGGCGAAAGCCGACAGCTTCATCGGGTTGCCGGCGAGTTCGAGCAGACCGGTGACCGGGTCGTCGACCGAAATCAGCATGTTGCGCGCCGCGGTTTGGGGATGGTCGAGTGCCTGGGCTATGTTGTTGACCGGTCCGCAGGGCACCCCCGCGGCCTCGAGCACCTCGATCCAGTGGTCGGTCCCTTCGCTGCGGAGCGCACCCTCGATCTCCGGCCGGAGCGCTTCCTGATGCTCGTTGCGCAGCGCGTTCGTCTTGAACAGCGGGTTCTCGGCCAGATCCGCACGGTCGAGCGCGTGGGCGAGCTTGACGAAGAGCCCGTCATTGCCGGCGGCGATGATGATGTTTCCGTCCCGGGTCGGGAAGGCCTCGAAGGGCGTGATCGAGGGATGGCGTGCGCCCATCGGTCCCGGAATCTCTCCGGTCGTCGTGTAGCGCATGATCGCGTTTTCGAGCAGCGCCAGCTGGCAATCAAACAAGGCTACGTCGACCTTTGTCGCCTCGCCGGTGCGCTCACGATGCAGCAGCGCCGCGTTGAGGGCGACCGCGGTGTAGAGGCCGCCGGCAAGATCGCCGACCGATGTGCCGACCCGCGTCAGCGGCATTCCCGGGTGGCCGGTGATGCTCATGATGCCGCCGAGACCCTGCACGACCATGTCGTAGGCCGGATAATGGGAGTAAGGGCCGCTATGGCCAAAGCCCGAGGCGGCCGCGTAGACGAGGCGCGGATAGTTTTGGTGCAGCTTTTCCCAGCCGTAGCCGAGCTTCTCCATCGTGCCCGGGCGAAAGTTCTCGACGAGCGCATCCGCCTTATCGAGCAGCCGTTCGAAGATCTCGCGGCCAGCCGGTGATTTAAGGTCGAGCGCGATCGATTCCTTGCCGCGGTTGACCGACACGAAATAGGCCGATTTGCCGTTCTTGAACGGGCCGTAATGGCGCGCGTCGTCGCCCTGCTGCGGCGGCTCGACCTTGATCACGCGCGCTCCGAGCTCGGCGAGCAGCAACGTGCAGTATGGACCCGCGAGGATGCGGGACAGATCGATGATGGTGATGCCCGAAAGCGGCCCCCGCTGAGCCATGGCTCGTGATCCTTTTGCGCTGCCGATGCCGGTCAATAGCCTAGAGCGCCGCACGCCCGCAACCGGACTTCTGGATTTCGATCGACGCCTCGTCCGACCGCGATCGCGCGACTGATAGCCGTCAATGTCTTCTATCCCTAGCCTGTTTGGCGGAAAACCTGAGGGTATTCGCCTCCCTTGCTGGTTGTCGGTGCCTGACAGGCGGGCTGGCTTCCGCTTGCTAGCCCGGGGGAGGACCTGGGCGGCCTCTCCGCGCCTGATCCCACCGGTCGCGCCAGCTTAAGCCCACGGTCCGCTCGAGCGGAGATCGTCGCGGAAGCGGTCGCAGGGCGTAGATCGAGCAGCCCATTATCTCCTCCGCGGGATCGAGCTGGCGGCGGTCGTTGACGATTACTCGATAGAGCCGACTAATTTTTAATTCGGCAGGCTCTCGAAAAAGACCGACGGCCACAGACGTCGTTTCGCCAGGACAGACATCGTCATGATCCCTTGCCACGCGCTTCGCGACGCCCGAGAGTCGAAAGAATACACGCGAGCAACTCGCCCTCGCTGAACGGTTTGGTGAGATAGCCAATCACGCCGGCTTGCAGCGCGCGCTCCCGCGCCCTTTCGTCCGGAAAGGCAGTGATAAGAATGGTGGGAATGGCCTCACCGGACGCGATTAGCCTATCATGGAGCTCAAATCCGGTCATGCCCGGCATTTGCACGTCTGCAATGACGCAGGACACCCTGCGACGGCGCTTGGATTTCAGAAGATCCTCGGCGCATTCGAATGCCACCGCAGCATAGCCCAAAGACCGGATGAGGCTCGTCAGAGCCTCGCGAACCGACTCGTCGTCGTCGACAATCGCAATCACGGGTCTCTTCGGCAACTTCCCTCCCCGTATCGCGGCATAGAACCTCCCCGTGCAAACGACCGCTATTTGCACTTGCGTCGGTTTTGTCCGCTGATCGGAAGGATCGGTCAGCGGAATGGCTTGCGACGATTATACTTGCGTATGAATCGGCTGTACCTTCGGAAGGGCTTCCGGCCGCGGCGTATCGTGACCAATCAATGCCGGTCAGAGGGGAAGTGGCTCCGAGGCCCCTCGGATAATTGCTCCTCCACCAGCAGGGTGAAGCGAAAGACGGCGCCGTGGGGCTCGTTCGGTGCTGCCGATAGCCGCCCGCCATGGGCCTCGACGATCGAGCGGCTGATCGCCAGCCCCATGCCCATCCCGTCGGGTTTGGTGGTGTAGAAGGACTGGAACGATCGGTCGAGTTTCTCCGGTTCGAGCCCCGGACCGGTGTCCTGCACTTCGACGACTACGTGGTTCGCATCGTCTATACCGGAGACGATCGTAAGCTCGCGTGGGCCATCGCCGGCATCAGCCATCGCTTCGATGGCGTTGATAATCAGATTGATCATTACTTGCTGCAGCTGGACCCGATCCGCCGAGACGAGGGGCAGATCGTCGGCGAGCCGGTTCTGCAATCTGACGGCATTGCGCTGCGTCTCGGTCTGGGTCAGGGCGATGACTTCGCGAATAGCCCGGTTGATGTCCAAGAGTTCTCGGCGCGGCGGCATTTTTTTGACCAGGGCGCGAATGCGGCCGATCACCTCGCCGGCGCGAGTGCCGTCCCGGACGATACGACCGAGCGCCTGTCGGACTTCGTCCACGTCCGGCTTTTGTGCGCCGAGCCAACGCAGACCCGCATTGGCGTTGGTGATGACCGCGGCAATCGGCTGATTGATTTCATGAGCAATCGAGGCCGAAAGCTGCCCCATCGTTGCGACGCGATTCGCGTGTGCCAGCTCCATCTGCAGCTCACGGCAGCGCCGCTCGCTTTCGCGCATTTCTGTCTCGGCACGCTTGCGCTCGGTCAGGTCGAGCACGAAAGTGACACCTTGGTTCGCAGTTTCATCGAAGCTCGCCGCGCCGAGCAGCACTGGCACACGGCTGCCATCTTTGCGGAAATACTCTTTCTCGAACGGTTGGATGGTCGCGGTCATCTTGACCTCGGCGACGGCGCGCTCAGTGCGGGCGCGCCATTCGGGCGGTGTCAGGTCCGTCCGATGCAGGCGACCTGAGGCGAGATCCTCACGGTCGTATCCCAGCATGTGGAGAAACGCATCATTGGCCTCAAGAATCTGACCTTCCAACCCCCAAACGAAGATCCCGATGATATTGGCATCGACTAGGCGCCGGATCTTCGCTTCGCGCTCCTCGAGCTCTCTGTGCAGTATTGCCAACGATCGCAAGTCAGCCTGCAATACGTCGCGCCACTGCAGCAGGAGTTTGCGGTAAAGCTCGCTATATTCGTTTGGTTTTTTATCAAGAACGCAAATCGTTCCAAATACTTCGCCATCGGGCCAAACGATCGGGACTCCCAGGTAAGAGATCATCCCCAGTTTAATATCAGGGTTCGATTGCCACTGTTCGTCGCTGAGCGCGTCAGGGACAAGAAGTGGTTGCCGGGTCTTCATCACGGTCTCGCAATAAAGCCCTGTATTGAGGGACGCGGCTTCGTCCGGTTCGTAAGGATTCCCTTTGGTCTCGCTAGATACGAAGACTTTGATGGTCGGGGGCTCTACTCTCATTATCAAGGCAGAGGGAACATGCATGATTTCGGCAGTCAGATCGACGATCTCTTGCCACTTCCGGACGATTTCAGGCGGTACGGGGGTAGAATGTGGCATGGTCAATCCGGTTGCCGAACAACGATGGACCTCATGGTATCAACGCGATGGCCCTCGGATGATTCTTCCTCGACTGGCAGCGTGAAGCGAAAGGCCGCGCCATGGAGCTCGTTCGGTGCCGCCGACAACCGCCCGCCATGCGCCTCGGCGATCGAGCGGCTGATCGCCAGTCCCATGCCAATCCCATCGGGCTTGGTCGTATAGAAGGACTGGAACAGTCGATCGAGGTTCGCCGGATCGAGCCCCGGGCCGGTATCCTGCACTTCGACGAACACGGCGTTCGCATCGTCCTCGCCGGAGGAAATCGTAAGCTCACGCGATCTGTCGCCGACGCTACTCATCGCCTCGACGGCATTGACGAGCAAATTCATGATCACCTGCTGCAGCTGAACCCGATCTGCCGGAACCAAAGGCAGGTCGTCCGCAAGCCGTGTCTGCAGCCTTACGCGATTCTGCTGCACTTCGGTCTGGGTCAAGGCAATGACCTCGCGGACTGCCTCATTGATATCCAAGCGGTCTCGGCGCGGCGGCACTTTCTTTACGAGCGCACGGATGCGGTCGACGACCTCGCCGGCGCGATTGCCGTCTCTGACGATACGACCGAGCGCCTGCCTGGCTTCTTCCAGATCCGGCGGCCGCGCGCCGAGCCAGCGCAAACTGGCATGCGCGTTTGTCACTGTCGCGGCAATCGGCTGGTTGACTTCGTGCGCGATCGAGGCCGTCATCTCGCCTAGCAGCATGACCCGATTGAGACGCTCGAGATCGGCCTGGGCCTGCTGCAAAGCCGCCTCCGCGCGTTTGCGATCGCTGATGTCGACGATGACTGTACCACGGAAGGCGGGCGTGCTGTCTGTCGCGGGAACGACAAACGATGTGACGTCGGCCCATACGACCTCGCCGTCCTTGCGTCGGTAACGCTTGCGTTGCAGAAACCCGACAGTACCGCTATCGATACGCTCTTGCATCGCGGCCCGATCGTCCTCGTGAGTAATCTCCAGCGTCGTAAGATTTCGCAGCTCGGCCTCCGTATAGCCGGTCATCCGCTGGAAACTCGCGTTCGCCGTCACATACCTTCTGCGCTCAAAATCAAGGGTTGCGATGCCGACCGGGGCGATCTCGAACATGGCTCGCCAACGCTCTTCGCTCGCGCGTAGTGCCGCTTCGGCCCGCTTGCGATCGGTAATATCCCAATAGACCGTCTGCATAAAAGGATCAGCGGTTTCGGTTGCCGGCATCAACGTCGATGTGACGTTCACCCAAACCGGGCTACCATCCCTTTTTAGGTACCGCTTTTCGACGTGATACTCCTGCAGCAAGCCGCTCCTGAATTTCGCGATCGCATCCGCGGCCACCGCGCGTTCATCCTCGTGGGTCAGTTCCACGATGCTGCGTCCTACGATCTCTTCCCCGCTGCGGTCGAGCATTCTCTGCAATGCCGGGTTGGCTGCCGTAATGATCCCGTGCAGGTTGATCAAGGCCATGCCCGCGGACGAAGTCTCGAATAACCTGCGCCAACGCTCCTCGCTCGCGCGCAAACCCGCTTCAGCCTGCTTGCGCTCTGTAATGTCCACATAAATCGCCTGCAAAAACGGTTCGGCGGTCTCGGTTGCCGGTACCTGCGTCGTCGTGATGTTCAGCCACACCGGGCTGCCGTCCTTTTTTAGGTACCGCTTTTCGACGTGGTACTCCTGTTGCGATCCGGTCTTGAATTTCGCGATGACGTCCACAGTTGCCGTGCGTTCGTCCTCGTGGGTGAGTTCCAACACGGTGCGCCCCACGACCTCTTCGTCGGAGCGGCCGAGCATCCGTCGCAACGCCGGGTTCGCCGCCGTGAAGATGCCGTCGAACCCGGCCAAGGCCATGCCCGCAGACGAAGTCTCGAACAGCCTGCGCCAGCGCTCCTCGCTCGCGCGCAAGGCCGCTTCGAACCGCACGCGCTCGGTGATGTCCATATAGACCGACTGCAAAAAGGGAGCGCCAGTCTCGGTTGCCGGCACCAACGTCGTCGTGATGTTCAGCCACACCGGGATGCCGTCCTTTTTCAGGTACTTCTTTTCAACGTGACGTTCTGTGAGCAAGCCGCTCCGGTATTTGGCGAAAGCGTCCGCGGTTGCTGCTCGTTCATCCTCAGGGTTGAGTTCGAGGACGCTGCGCCCGACGATCTCTTCCTCGGTGCGGCCGATCATTCGCTGCAAGGCCGGGTTCGCCGCCGTAAAGACGCCGTCGAGCCTGGTCAAGGCCATGCCTGCGGCCGACGTCTCGAACAGCTTGCGCCAGCGCTCCTCGCTGGCCCGCAATGCCGCCTCGGCGCGCCTGCGCTTGATGAACTGACCGATCTGGCTGCCGATCGCCGACAGTGTGGCAAGCTGCTCTTCGTCGCGTTCCCGAGGCGCGCGGCTGAAGAATTCGACGACCCCGAGCGCTTCTGTGTCGAGCAGGATCGGGAAAATAACGCCTCCATGCAGCCCCGCTTTCGCCGCCGCCGCCGCGCGCAAGAATTGGGGTTCGGTCGTCGCATCGGTCATCCAGATTGGTTTTGCGCTTCGCCAAACCTGCCCGAGCCGCCCCTCGCCGGACGCGTAGCCCCGCTCGCGGGTGGCCGCGGCAAATTCCGCGGTCTCGATATCCGGCCCGTGCCACAGGCTATCGCAGCGCAGCGGGACACCCTCCTGCGCGCGCTCCCGATCAAAACTCCACAGAGCGCCCCAGTCCCATTCCAGGTCTTCGCCGATCGCCCGCAGAATAGGCGGAGCGGCAGCGGCGAGGCTGTCGGCCTCGGCCAGCACGCGGGTGACGGTATACAAAGCGTCGCGCCGCTGCTCGGCCCGCCTGCGCTCGGTGATGTCTTCGCATGCAATCAAGATGACCGCATCATTGCCCGGCCGCTGCACGGCCTTGGCATTCTCACGGACCCAAAGGACCGTGCCGTCCTTGCGGATTTTTGGGATCTCCCAGCTATGCGGACAACCAAGTTCTTCTACGCAGGTCGCCAATTGATCCTTAACGAGCTCTCGGTCCTCCTCGAAAAAGACGTTCAGCACCGATTGTCCAATTAGCTCGGCGGCCGCATAGCCGAGTTGAGCGGCGCCAAAGCCGTTCACCGACAGCACTGTCCCGGTTGGACTGACCATGAAATACATGACAGGGTTATGTTCGAATACTTCCCGCCACTGCTCCTCGCTCTCTCGCAGCGCCTGCTCGGCACGCTTGCGCTCGGTAATGTCGTTGCTGGTCACAACAATTATTGCCGGCCCCCCGTGCCGGTCCCGCTGCAGCGACCAGCGGCTGGTCACGAGCACCGGTGTGCCATCCCGTTTGTTGTTGACAAGCTCGCCTTCCCACCGGCCGGCCCGAAGCAGCTCCGCCTTGATCTGATCGAGCGGCAGAGGAACAGCGGTCTTCCTGAGTTCGGAACCGACCCTACCCACCGCTTCGGCGCGGTGCCAGCCGTACAATTCCTCGGCGCCGCGACTCCAATACGTGATCACATCATCGTCGAAGCGGCGGGCGACGATGGAATCATGTGTCAGATCGAGGAGGCTGGCTTGCTCGCGCAGCACGGCTTCCGAGGATTGGCTTTGCAGCGCGAGAAAGGTTGTCGCCCCGATTGCTGCGATGCTGATAGCCGTATTGATGGCAGTCTCGGCTGACAAAAAATAGCTCAACACCGTGAGGCCAACACACCCGGCGGCGACTAGAACGACGCCCGGCGGGCGGCAGAACCGGGCCGCCATCAGCACCACGGCCACGTAAAGCATCGCGACCACGAATTCGGGAGGGGTGAGGATGTCGACAATGAGAATGCCGGCCGCGAGTGCGGCGGTCGCGACCGGGAGGAGCGCGGAGGTGGCACTCCGCCATGAGCGCGCTTGAAGCCTCATCTTGGTTCCGGCTCGATCTTTACGCTGTCTCCAGCTTAACACGGCAGCTCCCAACTTTTATGCCAGGCAAGGAGGTGCCGACGCCCTTGGGAGTGTAGCGGCGCAATCAGCCCACAAATGTGCCTTGTCGCAGGGGCGAGTTCCTGTATGAAGTTCCTATAATAAGGAGTCTGTAGTTGCTCGCGAGGCAACCTCTTAGGATCGCTCGGTGCCGCTCTATCGCTATCATCTCGGCCGCATGTTGCCGCGCTTCGCACCGCTCGGCGTAGGAAGGACGCGTCGGCAACTTCGCGACCGTCCCGGCGAGCGCTGACGATGGCCGAGGCGATACCGACCGTAATCGTCATCGACGACGATCCCGCAATCCGGGAGTCGATCGGCGGCCTGCTCCGATCCGTCGGGCTGCAAGCGAAGCTGCTCGCTTCGGTAGATGAATTCCTCAAGGCCGGACGGACGGACGGACCCGCCTGCCTGGTGCTCGATGTCCGGCTGCCGGGGCGAAGCGGCCTCGACTTTCAGCGAGAACTCGCCGCCGCGAACATCCAACTCCCGATCATCTTCATCACCGGGTACGGCGACATCCCGATGTCCGTCAAGGCGATGAAGGGTGGCGCGATCGAGTTCCTGACCAAGCCCTTCCGCGACCAGGATTTGCTGGACGCCATCCAACTCGGCCTTGCGCGCGACCGCGCTCGGCTGGAGGACGAAAAAGCTCTGACCGGGTTGCGGGCGCGCTTCGAGACCCTGACCCCCCGTGAGCGGGAGGTGATGGCCTTGGTTGTGGCTGGCCGTCTCAATAAGCAGATCGCCCACGAGATGGGCGTCAGCGAGATTACCGTAAAAGTCCATCGTGGCCAGGTCATGCGAAAGATGCAGGCGGCTTCTTTGCCCGATTTGGCCCGGATGGCCGACAGGCTCAATTCTGACCAGGGAAAAGTCTCAGAGCTGTTAGGCAGCGTATAGGCCGATCGAACCGGCCGGTTGCCGCTCGCACAGGTTTAACCACGGCCGGCGCGCCTCCGCCGGCACCGCCTATTTCGGCCGAGCCGCGCTCTTCCAGTGCGGTCCTAAACCAAAGTCTAATAAGAATGATTCTTAAGCGGCATTTATTCATCCGCAGATGCAATGGCACGGTCTAAAGCGCTCCCCTAGCTTCGATCGCGACATTCCATCCCTTCTGCGGGGGCCCTCATGCAGCGACGCAACCTACGTACGAACCCGCGCCAAATAGCAAGGCGCCACAACCCGAGGCGATGGGCCGCAGTGAAGACGAATACTTATCCAGAGCCCGCCCTCAGCCGCGAAAACCCGCTGCCGCTCGACGCAAGCCTGTCGAGCTGGGCAAAAGCTGACGCGGCTCTCGAATTCGGGCGTTTCCGCGTGCTGTTGCGTCAGCGACAGCTGCTCGCCGATGGTGTTCCGGTCGAGCTCGGCACGCGCGCCTTCGATCTCCTTCTGGTCCTCCTGGAGGCCGACGGCTTGCTCGTCTCGAAAGAGGAGCTCCTCAGCCGGGTGTGGCCGGGCATCGTGGTCTCGGAAGAGAACCTCAAGGTTCAGGTCTCCGCGGTTCGCAAAGCGCTCGGCGCGGATCGCGATGTCATCCGCACCGAATTCGGCCGCGGCTACCGCTTCACCGGCGTGCTCTGCTCGAATGACGCGGCGGACGAGTGTCAACGCCCGACGCGAGCAAAGCTGCGGTCTGCACCTACCCTTCCCTCCCCCGCAAGCGGGGGAGGCGTAGGGAGGGGGCCACAGAACTGGCGGCAATCACTCCGGTGCAGTTTCAGTTCGAGCTAACTTCGACGCGCATACGAGCCCTGAGGATTTGCGGCTTCGCTTCCTCGTCGCGATGCGAGGATTGAGCCATGAACTTGCCGCACGCCTGTCGTACATCGACCATGACCGCGACGTGGCGTCGCTCGCGTTCGCCGAGGGTGGCGCGACGTTCGCGCGGCTCAAGACCTCGGTGAAGCGGGTCTGCGCGTTGCAGGTGCCAATACTCTACCGCCCCGCCTTCGAAAGCCACGTGTTCCCGGACCGCAAGCGGATCATGGCCGGGGTCCGCGAGGTGCTGCAAGGGCGGAGGTCCGCCGAGGCGGCCTAGGACCGCAAGTCCAGGTCGGCGTAGCGGCGGACAGACTAAGGACGCTTCCCTGGACCTTCTCTGATCGGCGTTTTTGTTCCCTGTTCGGACGATTTAACTCTCTGTTCGGCCGCTTAGGGAATTTGCCCCTCGACTCGCGAATTCTCAATGACTTAGAGACGCCGATCCCGTCTCTGCACGGCTCGCAACCGCGTTTTTGCCAGTTTTTTCCCGTCGACCAGGGAAGCAGGATACCGAGCCGGGTGCGGCGAAATGGGCCGCGGCAGGCCCCGGCTCAACTTGGCTCAGCTAGGGCGTGACTTGGGGGAGAAGGATATCGCTAGCCTTGGTGTCGATAACCAGCTGGCGCCGCGGCCGGTTGGCGATGAGGCCTCCGTCCCAATACCACTCGCCTTCGATCCTCAACGGCATGATGGATCAGTGGCAGGCATGCCGAGGCGAGGACCGCTTCCAGGGATATTTCGTGCTAGCGGAAAAGGCGCAGCCTTCCATCCTTGACTCGCGTCGCTCCGACCAGAAGGCGTAATCCTCTTGCGCTGCCGTTGCCGCTCAATGGCGTAGAGCGGGGCAAGCTCACAACCAGGCCGACCGGTCGAGCCCGCCCGGTCGCGACCGCTAATGTGGTCCGTTGCCCGCGGCAACGTGGTGAGGCTATGTTCCCACGACCCCTTTTTGTGCACGCCGATGAATCATCGATCCGAGGATGGCGATAATGAAGCCGACCAGCGGCGGTCGGCCGCGCTGATCGGCTTGATCATCATCCTGGCGCTGGCCATCGCCGGGGTGTGGCTCGTTCGCGAGCTCAGGGAGAAATCTCAGCTGGAGGATTGTCTGATGTCCGGGCGCACCAATTGCGCGCCGATCGAGGCGCCTTCCCGCCGTTAGCGCGGGCTGGCATCAGCCTTGCGGCACCAAAATTCCGGGGTGACTTATAGAGTTTGTCTATGATAGATCTTCGCCTTTAATCGACTGTGGGCCGGGGAGGCGCTCGGAATGGCGAGGCGTTTGATCGTTGGAGCCGCGATCGTCGCGCTGGCCGCGACAGCGGTTATGTGGCGGCTGAGCATAGATACCGGCGTGCCGCAAGCGGCAGCACAAACCCCGGGCGCGGCGATCCCCGTCACGGCCGGAACCGTCGCGGTCGAGGACGTACCGGTCTTCCTGCACGGCATCGGCACGGTCCAGGCTTACAATACGGTGGCCATCAAGAGCCGGGTCGACGGCCAGATCGTCAAAATCAATTTCAAGGAGGGCCAGGAGGTCAAGGTCGGAGATCCGCTGTTCCAGATCGATCCGCGCCCCTATCAGTCGGCGCTGGAGCTGGCGCAATCGGCAAAGGAGAAGGACGAGGCGCAGCTGGCCGGCGCTCAACTCGACCTCGAACGGTATCAGAAGCTCCTCGCCCCCGGATGGCAAACAAAGCAGAGCTACGATCAGCAAAAAGCAACGGTCGCGCAGTCTCAGGCCGCGATCAAGGGCGACACAGCGCAAATCGAAAACGCCAAGCTCAACCTCGGTTATGCCGATATCCGCTCGCCGATCGACGGCCGTCTCGGCGCGCGGCTGGTCGACACCGGCAATCTTGTGCACGCGAGCGACAACACCCCGCTCGTCATGATCACCGAGCTTAGGCCGATCTTTGTCAGCTTCACTTTGCCGCAGGAGACCCTCGACGAAGTTCACGAACAACACAAGCAGGCGCCACTCGTCGTGCGCGCCTACAGCGGCGACGGCAAGAAGCAGCTGGCCGAGGGCAAGCTGACATTAATCGACAACATGATCGATCAGACGACCGGCACGATCCATCTGAAGGCACGGTTCGATAACGAGGACGAGCGGCTGTGGCCGGGCGAGTTCGTCAGCCTGCGAGTGGTTCTTTCGACGCGCCGCGGTGTCACGACGGTGCCTCAGCAGACCGTCCAACAAGGTCCGAACGGCCATTACGCCTATGTGATCAAGCCCGACAACACGGTCGAGCGGCGCGCCGTCGAGGTTGCCTCGATCCAGGACGGCATCGCGGTGATCACCAAGGGTCTGACGGCTGGCGAACAAGTCGTGGTCGACGGGCAGTTCCGGCTGACCGACGGCGCCCACGTCAAGCCGACGGCGGCGGGCCCACCGGGCGCAGCCGGATGAGAGTGGGCGCGGCAGCCGACCCCGACCTAAAAGCGGTCGATCTCCTTTAGATTTTGTGGGCGAGCGCCGATGAGCATTTCGGAACCTTTCATTCGCCGGCCGATCGCGACCTCGCTGATGATGCTGGGGGTGCTCGTCTTCGGTGTCGGTGCCTACGCCCTGCTGCCGGTAGCCGCGCTGCCGAAGGTCGATTTCCCGACGATCGTGGTCTCGGTCAATTATCCCGGCGCCAGCCCGGAGACGATGGCGTCGGCCGTCGCGACACCGCTCGAGCAGCAATTCGCGGCGATCCCCGGGCTCGATCAGATGACCTCGACGAGCGGTATCGGCTCGCTTTCGATCACCCTGCAGTTCGATCTGGAGCGCAATATCGATGCCGCCGCGCAAGATGTCTTGACCGCGATCAACGCCGCCAGCGGCGTCCTTCCGAAGGATCTACCGACCCCGCCGACCTATCGAAAGACCAACCCGGCCGACCGTCCGGTCCTGATCTACGCCGTCCATTCGAATGCGCTGCCGATCTACAAAGTCGACGATTACGCCTACACGATCGTGGCCCAGAAGCTCTCGACGGTGAATGGCGTCTCGGAGTCGCGAATTTTCGGCCAGAAACCCTATGCGGTGCATGTCCGGGTCAATCCCGGTGCGCTCGCCGCCCGCGGCATCGGCCTCGAAGACGTGCACAACGCGCTGTTGACGGCAACCGTCGACCGGCCGAAGGGCAACCTCGAAGGCGCGCACCAAGTCTTCACCATCGACACCAACGACCAGCTGTTTAACGCCGCTTCATTCGCAAATGTCATTGTCGCCTATCGCAACGGCGCGCCGGTCCGCCTGAGGGACGTTGCCGAAGTCATCGATGCGACGCAAAACGAGCGCATCGGCGCATGGTATGGCGACACGCCGGCCGAAGGCCTGGCGATCCAGCGCCAAGCAGGCGCCAACACGATCCAATGGTCGACACGATCAAGAGATGGATCCCGCGCCTCAGGGAATCGATCCCGCCCTCGGTCAAGATAGATCTCGTCTCCGACCGTTCGTTGGTTATCCGCGCCGCGGTCCACGACGTGCAGTTTACGATGATGCTCACCGTGTGCCTCGTGATCATCGTCATCTTCTTGTTCTTGCGGACCTTATGGGCGACGGTGATCCCGAGTTTGGCGGTGCCGCTGTCGCTGCTCTCTACCCT
>JGI26340J50214_10000006_pt1 | contig 73555 bp, 74 predicted proteins | sample BogFormECP12_OM2_FD_50214 | JGI IMG/M metagenome (IMG submission 50214)
TCGATCAGCACGCCGCCTTTGGCGAAGCCGCGGGCAAGCCCTTCCCAGCCGAAGGCGACCTCGCGCACCTCGGCGGCCGATGGCAGCACGGTTATGATGACATCGCAGGACTGCGCCATCATCTTCGGCGAGCCGGTGATGATCCCGCCGACATCCATGTGGAACATTCGCAGCGCGACATCGGCGATATCGTAGATCTGCAAGGAAAACCCGGCCCGCAGCAGCCGCGCCGCGATCCGCGAGCCCAACGCGCCGAGGCCGATCAGACCGAGCCTCAACTCTGCCATCTCAACCCCCGCCGGCTTTGAGCGCTTCGTCGATCAGGAAAATATCGGTCAACAGGGTGCGCAGGTGGATCGAGGCGTTGAGGTTGTCGACCAGTTGCGAGCTGATCGACTTTTGGGCCAAGACCAGGCGCAGCGCCGCCCCGGCCTTGCGGGCATCCTGATCGAGCACCTCGAGGAAATCGGCAAAGGCCTGACGCGATGCGTCCTCGGCGGCCGGCAGGTTGGCGGACGATACCGCGGCGAGCCCGTCGAGCGCGGCGGCAGCACGATCCAGGAATTCGCGGATCGAGCCGCCAGCCTCGTCCTCGCGCCCTTGCGCGGCGTAGGCGAGCATGAACTCGTAGGTCTGTTCGATGGTTTCGATCCGCTCGGCCAAGCTCGGCCCGCTCTGCTTTGTCATCTTCCGCCCTTCGGCGGGACCTGCCCGCTGTCCGGCATCGGCCACCGCGCCGGATCGTGATGGCGGAGATAGTCAGCGCGCGAGACCCAGCCGCGGAGCATCGAAAGGGTCATCCACCACTTCTCCGGCCGCAGCGCGAAATAGATATGCGCCATCAGCAAGGTGATGACCGCCATCGCGCACAGGTCGTGGATCACGTAGATGATGCCCCACTGGCGATCCGAGTACCAATAAGGATTACGCCGCCACAACGGCGTATCGATCTTGAGCAGCATCAGAAGGCCGGTCGCGACGAGCGCGAGAACCACGATGGCGATCAGCAGGTGATAGGCTTTCTGAAGGATCGAATATTTGCCGGGTTTGAGCGGCGCCGGGCCCTGGCGACCAAGCGCCTGGCCGACCGCGCACCAGCCGCTGCGCAGATCCTCTAGGCCGGGCACCACCGACCAGAAATCGAGCCACACGGAGGCTCGGACGATATGGAAGACGACAAGCCCGGCCAGCATCACGCCAGCGATCCAGTGAGCGGTCACCCACTCGAATTTCCATCCGAGGATCGGCAGAAAGCCGGTAGCCAGCAGGGTCAGCACCGCTGCCGCCATCGCCCAATGATAGACTCGGTCGGGCAACAGATGGCGGGCCACCCGCTCGGCGACGACAGAGCGTTCGACGCTAGCCACGCCGGAGCCCGCTAACCGCCATCCTTCAGCCCGGTAACGGCCTTGTAGGCGGCATGTACGACGATGAACGCGGCCCCGGCGCCGACGAACCAGCCCAACAGATCCCACGATGCTCCGAGCAGCACCGGCTGCCCATAGACACTGCTGGCGAAGCGGAACAGCTCCATCGACCCGTCACGGAGGAGCTGTTAGGCGGCGTCGCGCACCGCCCGGGTTACCAGGTTCGCCATCAGCGGGATCTTGAACTGGTTGTAGTTCAAGGGCCGCGCGCCGCGGATCGCCGATTGGCCGGCCAGCTTGGCGGTTGCTTCCTCGGCCGGCTTGCCCTGGATCACCTCCTCGACGACGGTCAGGCGCCGCGGCACGGCGCTGACCCCGCCGCAGGCAATGCGTGATCGCTCGACGACGCCGTTGTTGACAACGATCGCCGCGGCCACGTTGACGAGGGCAAAGTCCCAGGCGTCGCGATCGGCCACCTTTTCGAAATAGAACCGCGCCCCGGCCCAGCTGTTGGGAATGCGGACCGCGGTCAAAATCTCCTCGGGCTTGAGCGCAGTCATTCGCGTGATGTCGGTTTTCGGTCCGATGAAGAATTCTTCGGCGCTCGCGACCCGCTCGCCCTTCGAGCTCTTGATCACCATCTTGGCGTCGAGCGCCACCAGCGCCGGCGCGGTGTCCGAAGGGCTCACCGCCACGCAACGGTCGGCGTCGAACAGCGCGTGCTCGCGGTTTACCCCTTCCGGCGTGTCGGCGAAGCAGGTGTTGCCGCCCGCCCTATAACAGGGCAGCCCATACCGGTAATACCAGCAGCGCGCGTCTTGGGCGAGGTTGCCGCCGATCGAACCGGTGTTGCGGATTTGCGGGCTCGCGACCCGCTGCGCGGCATCCGCCAGTACGCGGTATTTCGCGCGGATCACCGGGTTGCGCTCGATCTCGGTCAAGGTCGTCAGCGCCCCGATCTCGACCCCGTCGGCGGTCTCGCGCACCCCCTTGAGCGCCGCGATCCCACTGATGTCGATGACCGCCTTGGGGCGTTTGACGCGCTCCTTGAACCACGAGAGGCTGTCGTTGCCGCCGGCCATCTTCCACCCGTCCTTGCCGTAGCGATCGAGCAAGGCGAGCGCGTCGTCGAGCTGCGTCGGCTGATAGAGCTCGAAACCGGGCATCATGTCTTTGACGATCATGGTGATGCTCCCTCAGACCGAGTTGATCTGAAGCGGCTTGTGCGATTGCGGTCGCCCGGCCAAGTGGTTGACGATCATGTCGGTCGACACCGGCGTCCGGTTGAACAGATGACCGCCGAGCGCATCCGAGACCGCCGTGGTAATCGCCGCCGCACCCGAGCCTTGCGGCGGCTCGCCGACCCCCTTGACGCCGACCGGGTTCTGCGGGTCGGGCTTGTCGACGGCACCCCAGCTTATTTCCGCCGGCACGTCGAGATAGCTCGGGGGCTTGGCTTGGTAGAGCAAGGCCGCCGCCGGCAGACCGAGCTTGGGATCGTAGACGTGCCGCTCGAGGCGCGCCAAGCCGATGCCCATCACGTTGCCGCCGCGAAGCTGATGCGCCAGACCCCGGGGATGGATCACCGTCCCGCAATCGGCGACGGTGGCCATATCGGTGATCTTGAACTTGCCGGTCTCGAGGTCGAGCTCGATCTGCGCAAAGGTCACCGTCAACCCCGGCACGCCGCCGTTGCGCGGCAAAGTATCCTTCGCGACGCCGATCAGCCCGGTGCCGGCGATGATCTGCACGGCGTCCTTGGTAATCGGATTGATGTCGTCCGGCACCGTCTGGCCGCTGTATTTGCCGGCGATCTCGATCGCCTTTTGCGCCGCCTGCGCATAGGTGATCGATTTCGCCGGGTCGGATTTGAGGACGACGCGCTCCTCGCCGAGTTCGTAATCCTCGGGCACCCCACCCAGCATCTGAGCGGCAATCTCGAGAAGCTTCTGCTTGGTGTCGAGAGCCGCCACATAGTTGGTGCGGGATTGCGTCGAGGCGGTCAGGCTCCCGGCCTGGACGCTGTTCCACGGCAGCCCGAGCCGGCTGTCGCCGCGCTCGATGACCACGTTGTCCCAGCCGTAGTTGAGGAACTCGGCGGCGACCCGGCTCGTCGCCGAGTGCGAGTAGGTACCGAGATTGCCGACCCCCGAATGGACATGGAGCTTGCCGTCCGGAGTGATCCGCAACAGGCCGTCGAAGCCGTTGGTTCCAGCGTTGTGGTAGCCCTGCCCGATTCCGATGCCGATGACCTTGTTGCCGGTCCGCTGCCCCGAGAGCTTTTTCTTCTCCTCCCAATTGAACAGCTGGGCGCCTTTGTCGAGCGCCTCCTTGATGAAGGCGCTGGTGACTGGTCCCTGATCGCTGCCGATCTTGCCGTCATTGTCGGGCGCGTTGATCTTGCGGATCACCACCCGGTCGATACTCAGCTCACGCGCCGCTTTGTCGATCATCGGCTCGATCGCGGGAACCAGCTGGTTCTCACCCGGCCCGCGTTGCGGGCCACGCGGCGGCGTGTTGGTCAGAACCGGGATGGCGCGCCAGCGCATCGCCAGCGGCTGGTAGAGGAACGAGAGAGCGTTGCCGGCCGAGCGGAAATCGCCGCCGCCGATATACGGCCCGTTCTCGTGGACGATGTAGAGGTCGGCCGCCGTCATCCGCCCGTCTTCGCGGAACCCCAGTTTGGCGTAGCCCTGGAAGGTCGGCCGGGCGCTGCCGATCGCGTATTCCTCGATCCGGGTGATCCGCATCATCACCGGCCGGCCGAGCTTCTTCGACATCAGCGCGGGCACCGCCATGATCGGATAGCCCGGGATCTTGCTGCCAAAGCCGCCGCCGCAGTATTCGGCGACAAAGACCAGATCCTTGGGCTCGATGCCGATGTAGCGGGCGATGTTCGGCACAGCACCAGTGTGGCTCTGGTTCGACCCGTACAGAAAGCACTTGCCGCTCTGCCAATAGGCCATGGCCGAGCGCGGCTCCATGCTGTGATGCGAGTAGCCGGCGGTGACAAAGCTTTCTTCGATGATCAGCTTGGCCGCCTTGAACCCGGCGTCGAGATCGCCGTACTTCCACTGCTCGGCCGGCTTGCCCATCGGCAGCACCTTGTCGTCGCCGAAGTCGCCGGCATCCCATTTGACCGTCTGCAGATTGATCTGCGCCGCCGCCACATTGCCGTTCGAACGGGCATTCGGCCCGCCCGGGTAGAGGCTGTCGAGCGGATCGAGCACGTGCGGCAGCTGCTCGAAGTCGATCTTGATCTTTTCGAGCGCGTCGGCGGCAATCGTTTCGTCCTCCGCGGCGAGCGCCAAGATCGGCTCGCCGACATAGAACACTTCGTCCTTGGCGAGGATCGGGGTCTGTGGCGGCGGGAATTGTGGCACGTCGTCCGCCGTCAAGATCCCCAGCACGCCCGGCGTCTTCAACGCATCCGCGGCGTCGATATTGCGGATGCGGGCATGCGGCATCGGGCTGCTCAACAACTTGCAGAACACCATGCCCTCGGCCCGAAAGTCCTCAGCATACTTCGCCTTGCCGGTGACCTTCGCCACGACGTCATGCGGCGTGAAATCCTTGCCGATCAGCTTGTAAGCCATCTCAAGCCTCCCGCGCGGCGCGCATGACGCCCCTGAGATAATGATCGTAAGCACCGCAGCGGCAGAGATTGCCCGACATCGCCAGCCGCGCCTCGTCGACCGTCGGCTTCGGGTTCGCCTTCAACAGGGCCACGGCCGCCATGACCTGGCCGGTCGTGCAAAAGCCGCATTGCGGACTCAGCTCCTCGACAAACGCCGCCTGCACTTTGTGCAGCTCGCCATTGGGGCCCTGAAGCCCCTCGACCGTGGTGATCTTGCCGCCGCGCACCGCGTGGGTCAGCGTCGAGCAGGAGTAAATGGCGAGATCGTCGACCAGCACCGTGCAGGCGCCGCACTCGCCGTGGTCGCAGCCGAGCTTGGTTCCGGTCAGCCCGAGCTTGTAGCGCAGGGTGTGCGACAGCGTTTCCTGCGGCAGCACGTCGACCCGCCGATCACGGCCGTTGACATTCAACGTCACCAGCCGCTCGACCGTGCCCGATGTCTGCGCAAAGGCAGTGGTCACCCCGTGACCACGCATGATGAAGCCTGCGGCCGGAACCGCCGCTCCCGAGGCGATCACCCCTTTTATGAAGGCGCGCCGCGAGGTCGGACTGCGGGCAAAACCGGTCAGAACACCAACAGCCGAGACAGCCTCGGTCGCCGATCCGTCGCTATCGGACATGGCCGTTTCTCCCTACGCTCGCCAAGCGGTTACCAGATTATCCCGACGTTCTCGCGAGCACCGATCGGCCGTCGCCGAGGTACGCCGGAGATCTTTGCGCGTTTTATCCCACGGACCGCGGGGCTGCACAAGGGCCGTGGAGCCAGTCGAGCTGTATCTCACAAAGCTTCTTGAGGCCGAACCCGTTCTGGTTGCCGTGTGCGCCGAGCTTGACCTGACTGACCGTCAGCTGCACCTTACTGGACGCCTGGCAACAGCAACTGGGAACAGTGTTGTCAGAATTCCGACTATCTTTGGCCGGTCCAGTTCATTGCTCGACAATGACCTGCCCGTACATCCACGGGTGCGGCGTGCAGATGTAGAAGTACGTGCCGGGCTCTTTGAAGGTGATCGCCTTCGATTCGCCCTTGTCCAGAACGCCGGTATCCCAGTCGCCGATCTTGCCTTTATCGAACGCCGTGGCCGTGTGCGGAATGTCGCCGACATTGGTGAAGGTCAGCGTCGTGCCCGCCTTGACCCGAGTACGGGCCGGCCAATAGGCATATTCGACATTGTTGTCGCCGATCTTGACGTTGTTCACCCCCTCGGCGATCGCGCCGCCGGGTCCAGCAACGGTCGCCGGCGGTGGCGGCGGCCATAGCGGGTTCAGCTGTCCCTTCAGCGAGAAGGCCCATACCGCGTCACCGTAGGCGCTGCCCTGGATCGAGTTTCCGCCGGTCGTAAGCGCGATGTACTCGTCACCGTCGACCTCGTAGACCGTTGGGGGCGCGTCGGCGCCAAAGCCGGTCTGGAATTTCCACAGCACCTCCCCCGTCTTAGCATCGACCGCGACGAAGTTCCCGTCGGGCTCGCCACGTAACAAGAGACCTCCGGCAGTCAGGGTCGAGCCACCTCCGCCGCCCATGCGATAGGGCATCTTGTGCTGCCACGCGATCTTATTGGTCGTGCTGTCGATCGCGGTGAAGGTGCCGGCCAAGGGTGAGCCGATCGGCGGTGCCTGGGTGCCGTTCGTATAGCGCTTTCCCGTACTGTATTGGCTGGGGACGCGCGAGAACACGCTCGTCCGGATTGTGCCCGGAACGTAGAGATAGCCCGTATCGGGGTCGTAGGGCATCGGTGACCAGTTGGTACCCCCTTGACCTGACGGCTGTATCAGCACGGGTTCGTCCCAGAATGCCTCGAAGATGCAGCCGGCCTTCTCGTAACCCTCCATCGGTTGGGCACATAGCGGCACAGTGGCGTCGCCGATGGGATAAGGCTGCGTCTTGGCGGTCTTCTGGCGCGGCTCCTGCGGCACCGGCCGCTCCTCGATGCCGACCAGCGGTTTGCCGTTGGTGCGGTCGAGGATGTACACCCAGCCAGTGCGGCCGGCCTCGGCAATCCCCTTGCGCGGCTGGCCGTTAACCACGGTGTCGAACAGCACGACCGGGCTCGCCGCGTCATAGTCCCAGATGTCGTGGTGCACCTCCTGAAAGTGCCATACATGTTCGCCCGTCTTGGCCTTCAGCGCGACAATTGACGCGCAGAACAAATTATCGCCTTCGCGCATCGACCCATCGTAATCAGGCCCGCAATTGCCGGTCGCGAAGTAGATGAGCCCGAGCTGCGGATCGAGAGCAGGCGTATTCCATATCGACGCGCCGCCGCGCTTGTAATCATCGGTGCCGGCCGGCCAGGTGTCACTGCCGACCTCGCCCGGGCCGGGCAAGGTGTACCAACGCCACAGGATCTTGCCGGTCTTGGCGTCGAGCGCGGTCAGGCGGCTGCGCACGCCAAATTCCCCGCCCGTGTTGCCGCTGTAGACGATGCCGTCGAAATAGAGCGGCGCGCTGGTGATCCCGTAACCATTGTGCCAGTCCTCGACCGGGGTCCTCCAAACCTCCTTGCCGGTCTTGATGTCGAGTGCAACGACATTGGCGTCGAGCTGACCGAGGAACAGCATACCCTCACCCATCGCCAACCCACGGTTGAGCCAGCCGCAGCATACGGTCGAGATCGTCTGACCGATGCCGGACCAGTGATCCCACAGGATCTCGCCGGTCTTCGCATTGATCGCAAACACATCGTCGTTGCCGGTGACCATGTACATGATCCCGTCCTTGACAAGCGGTGTGGCCTCGGCCGAGTACTTCCCGCCAAACCCGGAGCCCCTGAGGCGGGTCATCCAGGCACCTTTGAGTTGCTTGACGTTAGTGGTGTCGATCTGTTTCAGCGTCGAATAGCGCTGGTTGGTCAGATTGCCGCCATTGGTCACCCAATCCTTGCCGACCGGGCTCTGGAGCAAGCGGTCGACCTCCGGATCGGCAGCCCGGACCGGCGCGGCTCCCGCAAGCAAGATGCCGAGAACGATAATTACGGGGACCCTTCGCTGTGCGCGGGATCGCATGTCGTTTCCCCCTCTTTATGTTTGGATACCCGACCGGAATTTGGCCGGTTTGCAAGGTGCAGAGCCTAGCACGGACCGGTGGACTCTCCTAGTTCGCCTTGCGGGCGAACCGCCTTGCGGCACGTCGGGGAACTCGAATGGCGGCCCAGCCATTCGGTTACAAGGCGGAAGGATTGCGTCATTTCGGCACTCGTCATGTGTTCCAATGCGGCGTCCCGACATTCCAAAGCATCAGATTGGCCGTTCGACTGTGCGATTTCGCACCAGGCGAAGGCCTTCACATAATTCTGCTGCACGCCCTCGCCAAAGAAATACAATGTCCCGAGGAGAAGCTGAGCTTCGGCTTGGCCCTTACCGGCCGCCTTTTCAAACCACGATGCCGCTTCGACATCGTCCTGAGCGACGCCGAGACCCTTGTGAAACAGGAACCCGAGACCGGCCTGTGCTGGGGCATCGCCGCGTTCGGCAAGTGGGTACCAGTCGCGGAAAGCGGCGATGTAATCGCCGCGATTATACGCCGAGAGACCCGAGCTAAAGTCGCCGGCGATCGCCGGCTCACCAGCCGAAAGCAGCAGGATCAGGAGACTCGCGAGACGTCCCAGAGACAAGGAAGGCATGGGTCAAGCTAAGCACGGATGTGCGCGCTGCTGCAATTCGCGGGCTGCCGGATTAGTGTCATTCTCGGCCCAGTCGCTCGGACCGGGCCGAATTCCCGCCGGGCGATGACTACCGGTTCTGCGCGACCGATCCGACCTAATCGACGGAAAATACCCAGACCGAGCCGCCTTGCGGCACCTCGGGGAACTCCCACGGCCGCTCGAGGTTCAGCCGCGCCTGCATGCGGGCAGCATCGACCCCCCACCCCGATTGCACCGCTATGTATTGCTTGCCGTCGACCTGGAAGGAAACCGGCACACCGTTAACCCCCGACCCGGTGCGGAATTCCCAGAGAATCTTGCCGCTCGAGGCGTCGAAGGCGCGGAAGTAGCGGTCGTTGGTGCCGCCCATGAACAGCACACCACCGGCCGTCGCCAGCACCGGCCCCCATAATTGGGAGTTGGCGAACGGATGGCTCCAGACCTTTTGGCCGGTATCGAGATTCCACGCCTGCAATTCGCCGATATGGTCGGCGCCCGGCGCGATCGAGAAGATCGAATTTGCCGGCGCTATTCCGGTAAAGCGCTGCCCCGGGGTATAGGTGACCGGATCGCCCATAAGTGCCCCGCACAGATTGTCGTTGGCCGGGATGTACAGCAGCCGTGTTTTCGGGCTGTAGGCTGCCGGGGGCCAATCCTTGCCGCCCCACAGCGACGGGCAAAACTCGGCCTTCTTACCGGTCCCAGGCTGACGCGCAGGGTCGACATCCGGCCGCCCGGTCTTGGGATCGAGGCCTTTGAACACGTTCTGCTTCACGAACGGTTTGCCGTCGACGAAGTTGATCTTGTCGGCAGTGCGTTCGAGCATCCACAAATAGCCGTCGCGGGCCACGTATACGAGCCCCTTCACGGTCCTGCCGTCGCGCTGGTAATCGACGAGGATCGGCGGGTTGACCTCGTCCCAGTCCCATGAATCATTCGGATGGTACTGGTGATAGCCCTTGATGTTCCCGGTCGAGGCATCGAGGGCGATTGTCGAGGATGTGAAGAGATTGTCGCCGGGTCGCTGGTCACCCATCCACGGCCCGCCATTGCCGGTGCCCCAGAAGGCCAAATTGGTTGTGGGATCGTAGGCGCCGGTGATCCACACCGACCCGCCGCCGGTCTTCCATTGGTCGCCTTTGGGCCAGGTTTCGCTGCCCTGTTCGCCGGGAGCTGGCACGGTGTAAGTTTTCCATAGGGGCTTGCCGGTCTCGGCGTCGAACGCCGCGACAAAACCGCGAACCCCAAGTTCGCCGCCCGAGCAGCCGACCATCACCTTGCCGTCGGCGACGAGCGGCGCCAACGACATGTAGTACCCATGCGTGTAGTCCTCGACCTTGGCGTTCCATAGCTCCTTGCCGGTCTTGGCGTCGAGGGCCACGAGTACCGCGTCGGCTGCGGCGAAGTAGACCTTGTCGCCGAGCAGTCCAACCCCGCGGCTCGTCGGATGGAGGAGCAGAATGTCCTCCGGGATCGGCCTCTTGAACCGCCACAAGAGGTCGCCCTTTTTGGCGTCGATCGCCAGCACCTGGTTCCCCGGCGTGGCGACGAACATTACCCCGTTATTGACGATCGGCGGCGCTTGGTGGCCTTCGATCTGACCGGTCTGCAAGGTCCACACCGGTTTCAGCCGGCCGACATTTTCGGTCGTAATCTGCGACAGAGGGCTGTAACCCCAGCCGTCGTAGGTGCGGCGGTACAGCAGCCAATCGCTATCCTCCGGCTGCTTGAGCCGCTCGGCGGTCACCGGCTTGTAGCCCTGCAGTATCGGGGGCACCGGACGCGGGGTCTCCGGCGTCGGCGGGGGCGGCAGCGGCTGCTGCGCCGAAGCTGTCGCGGCAGACAACGCGAGCGCCAACGCGCTCGCCGCGATCGTTGCATGGAGGCAGTGTTTTTCCGGCACGGCGTCTCTCCTCGATTTTCTGAGATTACACTTGTTGGAACCCGGCCCGGCCGGTGAACGGCTTGGCAACGACGAGCCGCCCGTCGGCGATCCTCAACGGCAGCGCAGGCAGGGGGCGCGGCGCCGGCCCGCTCACCACTTTGGCCGCTGCCTTCGGGTCATATTGCGAGTAATGGCACGGGCATTCGAGGTGCTGTGAATCCGCGTGCCAGCCGATCACATCGCATCCCGTGTGCGTGCATATCGCCGAATAAGCGACGGCACCTTCGGCAGCGCGCTCCTTGGTCACCGGATCGAGGCTCTCGGGATCGAGGCGGAGTAGCAGGATCCTGTTGAGCCGCGAGCCGTCGCGCACGGTGTTACTCTCCGGATCAATCGGCCAAGCAAACATCTGCTTGCTGCCAAGCGCCAAATCGTCCGGCTTTAACGGCTCGGGAGCACCCGTGGCGCCGACCGCAACCAAGAGATCGCCTTCCCGCGGCCGCTCGCGCGCCGGCTCGGCCTGCGCCAAGGCCAGACGCGGGGCGAGCGTGAAGCCGACGCCCATCCCGAGCGCAAGCCGACGCCCGATCCTTCGGGCACTGCACTGAAATTGCCGGTCCACCCATCCTCACCTATGCTCGTCGGCACGCTTGACTGCCGGCCGGGTCGAACATTCCCGAGCGATAGACGAGATTATCACCCGCCGCGGCCACTGTCAGCCGAAGTCGTGGATATGTAGGGCGTGGAGAGCCCGGAAACCCGAGGAGATCTCATGCGCCACATGCTGCCTTGGCCTACGCCTGTTCCGAGCCGGCGTCGTTTTCTTGCTGCCGGGCTTGCGGTACTCGGTACCGGCGCGGCTGCTTCGCGGTCTTCACGCAGCCGGGCGGCGGAAACGATCACGCTGCACAAATTGGCGGCACAGAAAGGACTCCTCTACGGGACCACGATCGCGGCGGCGCAAATCACCGGCGACCGCCCGTTTGCTGATCTCGTGCGCCAGGAAGCCGGTCTGGTCGTCGCCGAGAACGAGATGAAATGGCAGGTCATGAACCGCGGCGCTCCCGGAAACGACGACTACGGTCCCGCCGACACCATCGCCAACTTCGCGAGCCGGAATAAGCTCGTCCTGCGCGGCCACAATCTCCTATGGTACCACCGCACCCCGGGGTGGTATTTCGACTTGACGGACAGGCAGGAGCAGGAGCAGGCCGTCGTCGAACATATCCAACAATTGGCCGGCCGATACCGCGGCAGGATCCATAGCTGGGACGTCGTCAACGAGCCGATCGAACCCAAAGATGGGCGGTCGGACGGCCTGCGCACCGCAGTGTTCCTCGAGACGCTCGGGCCCGAATATCTCGATCTCGCCTACCATACCGCGCGAGACGCCGATCCGAATGCCCGCCTCGTCGTCAACGAATACGACGTCGAGTTCGACGCGCCGGAACAGGAAGCGCGCCGAATTGCGCTGCTGCGCCTGCTCGAAGGGATGCGGCGATCCGGAACGCCGGTCGACGCGGTCGGCATCCAGGCTCATTTGACTGCGGCCGGCGGCCCGCCCTTTTCCGCGCCCCTGCTGCGCCGGTTTCTCGCCGACATAGCGAGCCTCGGCCTGACGATCCAGATCACCGAGCTCGACGTCACCGACGAGAATGTGCCGGCCGATGTGACGGTCAGAGATAACCTAGTCGCCGACACCTATCGCCGTTTCCTCGACGCCGCTCTCGACGAGCCTGCGGTCAAGATGGTGGTCACCTGGGGCCTGTCGGACCGCCACAGCTGGATCGTGCGCCGCGAAACCTACCAGGCGAAATGGCGGACCGACGATGCCGCCTCGCGCCCGCTGCCGTTTGACGCCGATCTCGAGGCCAAACCGGCTTTCGATGCGATTGCCGGCGCGTTCGCGAACGCGCCCCAGCGCTAGGCGTGCGAGGCCGGGCGGAGTGATCCGCCCGGCGCCTTCTGTCAGGCGGCCAGCTGATCGCCGACCGGCAGCCGGCGGATGCGCTTGCCGGTCGCCGCGAAGATGGCGTTGCACAATGCCGGCGCAAAGGGCGGTAGTCCGGGCTCGCCGACACCGCTCGACGGCACCTCGATCCCGGCAGGGACGATGTGCACGTCCGTGATCGGTGGCGACTCGTCGATGCGAAGCACTCGGTAGCTGTCGTAGTTGCTCTGTTCGACGCGGCCCTTCTTGAAGGTGATCTCGCCATAGAGCGCGAGACCCATCCCCATCACCGCGGCACCCTCGATCTGCGAGCGAATGCGCTCGGGATTGGCGGCGAAGCCGCAATCAATCGCCGTGTCGACCCGCGGCACAGTCACGTGGCCTTTATCGTCCACTGCCGCCTCGACGACGGTGGCGACATAGGTCAGGAAGCTGCGATGGACGGCAATGCCGAGACCATGACGCGCCGGTAGCTTGCGGCCCCAGTCAGCCTTCTCCGCCACGAGCTCGACGACGCGCCGCAGTCGCGCCGTATCGATCGGGTAAGTCTCAAACGGGTCGCCATAATTCCAGAAATCGGCGACCTCGGGCGACTTCCGGGGATCGACGATGCGAGGCGGCCCGATCAGCGCCAGCAGTACCTCCTTTGGGTCGCGCCCGGTGGCGTTGGCCAGTTCGGCGACGAAGGACTGGACCGCGAACCCGTGCGGGATGTTGTACACCGACCGAAACCAGCCGATGCGCGTATGAGCTTCCGCCTCCCCGTTCTCGCAGCGCAGGTTGGGGATATCGAACGGAACGTCAACCAACCCCATGCCGAGCTCGAAGGGCGCTTCGTGCGTCTGATCTGGCTTAAAAATCGAAAGGATGGTCGGTGCGACGCTGCGATGCCGCCAGGCGACCACCTTTCCGTTCCCGTCGAGTCCCGCGTCGATGCGCTCGGCGGAGACCGTGTGGTAGTAGGCGTTCCGTAGATCGTCTTCGCGCGTCCAAATGACCTTGACTGGTGCTCCGCCCATCGCCTTCGACAACACCGCCGCTTCGAGCACGAAATCGCATTTCGACTTTCGGCCAAAGCCGCCGCCGAGCAACGTGACATGGACGGTCACGTCCTCTTCTTTCAGGCCGAGCTTTTTGGCGAGCTCCTCCCGCGTACCCCCGGGGCTTTGCACGCAGGCCCAGGCCTCGCACTTCCCGTCGGCTATGCGCACGGTCGCGCTCGGCGGCTCCATCGTCGCGTGGGCCAGGTGGGGGATGTAGTACTCCGCGGACACGACCTTGGCGGCCGACGCCAGCGCCTTCTCGGCATCGCCGTCATTCCGCACAACCTTGCCCGGCCGGCGCGCAGTCTCCTCGATCTGCCCTTTGAAAGCCGCCGAATCATAGGAGCCGTTCGGGCCGTCATCCCAGGTCGGATTGAGCGCCTCGCGCCCCTTGATCGCCGCCCAGGTATTGCGCGCGATGACCGCAACCCCGCCCACCGGCTGAAATTTCGCCGGAGCCGGTGTGCCTTCGATCGTCACGACCTTCTCGACACCCGGTACCTTCATGGCGGCGTCTGCATTAAATGACACGACCTTGCCGCCAAACACCGGCGGCCGCGCGACGACCGCAAATTTCATACCGGGAAGCTTGGCATCGATGCCGTAAGTCGCACGCCCGGTGGTGATGTCGAACAGATCGACGATCGGCGTCGCCCCCTTGCCGATGTAGCGAAAGGCGGCGGGGTCCTTGAGCTTGATCTGGTCGGCGGCGGGAGCCGGCAGGGCACTGGCGTCGGTAGCCAGCTCGCCATAGCCGAGCTTGCGCCCCGAGGCCTTGTGGACGACCTCGTGGTTCTGCGCCGTGACCTCGCCGGGTTGGACGCCCCAGCGCTTGGCCGCGGCGGTTTCGAGCATAAGCCGCGCGGCGGCGCCGCATTGGCGCATCGGTTGGATGTGATGACGCAAGCTGCGCGAGCCGTCGGTGTCCTGATTGCCGTATTTTTCCTCGTCGCCCGGCGCCTGCACGACGCGCACACGCGACCAGTCGGCGTCCATTTCGTCGGCGACGATCATCGGCAGGCTGGTGCGTGAGCCGGTGCCCATCTCCGAGCGGATAGCGACGATGGTTACGGTCCCGTCGGGCGCTATCGAAACGAATAAGTGTGGGTCGGAACGGACGCCGTGAGGCATCTTGTCCGCGCCCGTGGCGTAACCAGCGAGCGCGGCGCGCGCCGGCAGGAATTCAGCGGCGATGACGAGGCTGCCGGTGGCGATGATCCCTTTCAGGAAGCCACGGCGGCTGACATTCTCAATGACGGCGTGGACGGGGGTCATGTCAGGCTCCTGTGGCAGCCGCCTTGATGGCGGCAGTGATGCGCTGATAGCAGCCGCAGCGGCAGATGTTGCCGCTCATCGCGTCGTTGATCTCGGTCTCGGACGGGTTCTTCGTCGTCGTCAGCAACGCTGCGGCCTGCATGATCTGGCCCGCTTGGCAATAGCCGCATTGCGGGACATTCAAGGCGCGCCAGGACTTCTGCACCGGATGGTTGCCGTCACGATCGAGGCCCTCGATCGTCGTCACCGAGCGACCACCGAGATCGCTGATGGCGGTGATGCAGGCACGGGTGGCCTGGCCGTCGATATGCACGGTACAGGCGCCGCAAAGCGCTACGCCGCAACCGTATTTCGTCCCCGTGAGTCCCAATTCGTCACGCAAATACCACAGCAGCGGCATCGACGGGTCACCGTCGAACGACTGCTCCTGACCATTGACGCGTACCTTGACCATCGGTTTCCTCCATCTTGTGTTCAAAGCATCCGAGTTGCTCGCCGCAGCAACGCTGCGCGAGACGCGATTGCGGTCGCCCCTTTTTGATGAAGGAGGGCGTTAACCGAACAGTACCGCCAAGCCCGTTTGGCGGACAACAAGTTTGCGTGACGCGGAGACCGCACCGTTCCCGCACTTGTTAACGAAATGGCAGGCCGCGCCCGTTTAAAGAGAACTCCGTTGGAGGCGAGCAATCAGCCGCCAAAGCCGGACAGGCGGCGCGTAGCGATGCCGGACAAATTCACCTGATAAGAGAAAGAGTGGCGGAGTATAGTCGACAAGGTGATGAAGTTGGATGAACGCAATTGCTTTGGTTTTGATCGTCTGCCTACCTCGTACCGGTCAATGCTAACCGATCGTGCAGCATCCGGCGCCTGCCACCCATCAGGAATGCTCCGAGCGGGCAGCGAACCTGCAGCAGACGCTGGCAGGGACAATCGATGACGCGGGTTATCGGCCAGTTCAAATAACGTGCATGTACGCCGATCCGGATCAGGACGGCGAATGTGAAGCCGCGGTCCGCGGCGATAGTCGCCGTTGCCTCATTAGGGCTGCAACTCCCCGCTTTTGCCGACGGCGCCCGATCCGATATGGCGCTGGTCCTCGCGGTCGATGTCTCCGGCTCGGTTGACGACGATCGCTTCAAGCTGCAGCGGGAGGGCATCGCCGCGGCGTTGGAGAGCGACGACTTCTCGGCGGCGATCGCCGGAGGGGTCAATCAGACTATCGAAATAGCCGTGGTCGAGTGGGCCGAGGAACAGCGCGTCGTGCTGCCTTGGACCGTCATTCACGGACATGGCGAGCTGGCCGCATTGGCAGGACGCCTTCGCCGCGTCGGGCGCTCCTGGGTGCATACGATGACCGATCCCGGCGGCGGTATCGCCGCCGCTGAGCGTCTCTTGGCGGCCCAGCCGCTTGTCGCCGGCCGCCAGGTCATCGACGTGTCGGGTGACGGGCGGCAGAACACCGGCGAGTTGTCGGCGGCGGATGCTCGGGACGCCGCAGTGTCGCATGGGATCACCCTGAACGGCCTGCCGATAACCTCTGGTGAGGATCCCGATGTCGACGGCTGGTACCGCGCCAACGTTATCGGTGGGCCCGGTGCCTTTCTGGTCGTCGCAAACGGCTACGATGCATTCGCGGAGGCGTTCCGGCAAAAGCTGACGTTGGAAGTTGCAGGGCTGGCGCCGGATCGAAAGCCGGCGATCGCCTTGATCCGGCGGCACGCCCGGCCGCCGGATTAAGCAAGGCAGGCCCGAAGGCCTGCCGGGCATCTCTTTCGCGGGTCGCTGCTACTGCTGCTTTACCGCGAACACCCAGACGACGCCGCCCTGGGGCACGTTGTCGCTGACAAGGTTACCCTTCGCCAGCGCGTCCTGGATGCGCTGGGCATCGACGCCCCAGCCTGATTGGATAGCGATGTATTCGGTCCCGTCGACCTCATAGGCGACCGGAGCCCCCGTGATGCCGGAATTTGTCTTCTGCTCCCAGAGCAGGTCTCCGGTCTTCGCGTCGAAGGCGCGGAACATCCGGTCATTCGTGCCACCGACAAACACGAGGTCGCCACCCGTTGCCAGTACGGTGGCGAAGAGCTGCCAAGGGAAGTTGTGCTGCCACACCTTCTTGCCGGTAGCGGGATCCCATGCCTGGAGCTCGCCGTGGTGATCCGCGCCGGCACGCACGGTTAGACCAACGTCTTCGGGCTTCGTACCGAGCCAGAGCTTGCCGGGTACGAGCGGTTCCTTGATGCCGGTAAAGCCGCCACAGAACCCCTCCTGGGCTGGCACGTAGACCAGGTGCGTTTTCTGGCTGTAGGCCGCCGACGGCCAGTCTTTACCGCCCCACAGCGACGGACAGAACTCGATCCGCTTGCCGAGGACAGGCTTGTGCTCGGCGTCCATGGAAAGTTTGCCCGTCTCCGGATCGACCGATTTCCACACGTTCGTGTAGACGAACGGCCATCCCGAGACGAACTTGATCCGGTCCGGACTGCGCTCCAGCACCCAGAAGATCGCGTCGCGGCCGGGATGGACCAGGCTTTTGATCGTCTGTCCGTCCTTCTGCAGATCGATCAGCATCGGCGCCTCGACCTCGTCCCAGTCCCATGAATCGTTCTGGTGGTACTGGTAGTAAGCTTTGATCCTCCCGGAGTCGGGATCGAGCGCCAAGACGGAGGTCGTGTAAAGGTTGTTACCCGGATGAAGGTCGCCGGGCCAGGGCGCGGCGTTGCCGACTCCCCAGTATACGAGGTTCAAGGCGGGATCATAGTTGCCGGTCATCCAGGCCGAGCCACCGCCGCTCTTCCAGTCATCGCCCTGCCACGTCTCGTGGCCGGGTTCGCCCGGCCCGGGGATCGTGAACGTACGCCATAATTCTTTGCCGTCATTGGCGTCGTAGGCGACGACGTAGCCTCGCACACCAAATTCGCCGCCCGAGCCGCCGACGAGCACCTTGCCGTTGATGACGAGTGGCATCAATGTCAGGTACTGACCCTTCAAGTAGTCCTGGACCTTTTGGTCCCAGGCTACCTTCCCGGTCTTGGCATCGAGCGCCACGAGATGGTCGTCCGTGGTTGCGAGATAGAGCTTGTCCTGCCATAACCCTACCCCGCGGCTCGTCGGGTGCAGCTGGAACAAATCCTCCGGGAGCTGGCGCTTGTAACGCCAGATCTGGTCTCCAGTCTTCGCATCAAGGGCAAAAACCTGGTTTTGTGGCGTTGCAACGAACATGACGCCGTTGTTGACGATCGGCGGTGCCTCATGGCCTTCGGTGACGCCCGTCGAAAACGTCCACGCCGGGACCAGGTTCTTTACATTTGCAGTGTTTATCTTATCGAGCGGACTGTAGCCTTGACCGTCATAGGTACGACGGTAGAGCATCCAATTAGCGGGCTCGGGATTGGCGAGCCGCTGGGCAGTGACTGGACTATAGTTGGTTATCTCGCCGGCGGGCGCGACCATGGGCCATAAGACCGATGCCGCGGCAAGACAGCTCCACATCCATTGTCGGGTATGCATTGGTTTCCTCCCTCCTTCAGCGGTGCCGCTAATCGTGACACCGGTCTATGCTCTGGCGGATTGACGTTGCGGGGCGTCTGGCCCGGCAGCATCAACGCGCCCGCGACGCCGGACGGGGAAACCCGCCCCGCTTCTCTCGGAGAGCGAACCGATCGCCGATCGGCAGCCGGCGGATGGAGATGGCGAACTTGCCGCTGCGGCGAGCGGCCTGCCGACCCCGCTCCCGGCCGTTGACGCGCAACTTGACCATGAACGCCCCTCCCCGCGTGATACTGATGGCGCTAACTCTATTCCCCAGGCGGGAGGCTCGGCAACATCGTTAATCAGAAAGTCAGACGGATGCCGACGGTGCCGGCAATCGGTGCGGCAGGGCTGTAGCTGCGCGGATTGGCGGCGCCGGGGGCTTGGACAATCGGAACGGACGAGGTCGGCGAGAAGGTGGCAAATGTATAATATGTCGTGTTGAAAGCGTTTTCGATCAAACCAAAGAGCTGCAGGTTCGGGGTGAGCTGGTAGCTGGTATGTAGGTTGAGCACAAAATAGGCCGGCGTTTTCGCGGTCAGATTTGCTTCGTCGCCAAACAGGAATTGGCCACTCGCAGCGACTCCCGTCCCGCCGACTGTCCAGGCGTCGGTCACCTTGTAGTCGACGCCGAGTTTCCAGAGGTTGCTGGGGATGCCTGGGAGGTGGTTGCCGGGTTGGATTTGGATATTGCCGTTCGCGTCGGCGCCCGGGTTGTTGTTGCTGGACGCTGTGAAGCCGGTCTGGAAGGTAGCGTCAATGTAGGAATAAGCGATCGAAGCGAGCAAACGATCGGTCTTCGCCTGGAGACTGAGATCGACGCCCTGGCGCAGCGTCGTGCCGACATTCTGGAAGAAGGCGCGGCCCTGGATCGGGCTGTTCACGAACAGGATGTCGTTGTTCAACGTACTGCGGTAATACGCGATGTTCGAGGTGACGGTCGTACCCTCCAACGGGCGAAACTGGCTGCGCAGACCCGCCTCGATCGTGTGCGACACAACTTGCTGCAGGTTGGGATCGCCTGTAAAGAAATTCGCGAGGCTGCACGGGCTGGCGGCACTTGAGCAAGTCAGCTCCGCTGGGGTTGGCGCTCGATTGGCGTCGGCATAGCTGGCATACGCCGTTAGACCTGGAAGAATCTTGTAAGTCAGCCCGCCGGCCGGGTTGAAGCGGCTGTAAGGGTGATTACCCGTCAATGCGCTGCCCAGCTGGTCGCTGAGATCGATCTGTGCCAGGTTGTAGCGACCAGCTACGTTTCCTGAAAGTTGCGAGGTGAAGTCGAGCGTATCGGTAAAGAACGCGCCGTAGTAAGCATCGGAGACGCNGACGCGCACCGGAATGATCGATCCGTCGGCTTGATCGATGGTGATACCGGGACCGGCGAACACCCGATCGGACAGAGACAATCCGCCGATTTGAGTGCTCGCGCCGAACAGAGTCTGGGCGCCGTCGAAACTGAATCCGGCGATGAACTGGTTGGGGCGACCAAACAACTCGTGACGGTTGGTCACCTGAAGTGAGACGCCATAGCCGTTCGTATTGGTCGACTGCTGATCGAGATCCGAATAGGGACCGGCATTCAGAAAATCTGCGATCGGGTTGCGGTTGACGCCGGTCCCAACTACGCCCGGTGCCTCGCAAAGAAGGCCCGAGCCGTCATTGCAGGGCGAGAGATTCGCAACATTACCGTTGTAGACCTTCTGTAAGAGATAGGTGTAATAGGCGAGTCCCTGCAGTGAGGTGGTATCGTTGATATCATATGATCCGGTAAGATTAACCTGAGTATACTTGTTGGTGATCAGGTTTGGCGCGGTGAACTGCGCGCTCGGATTTACCCCCAGCAGCTCGACCGGCGAGGTCCCCGGGCCGTTGAGCCGCGTCTGGGCAGCGGTGACATTGATGTGCACTTCGCCGCCATAGCCGCGCCAGCCGAGATCGCCGAAGAAATTACCCAGATTGGAGGATTGCAGATCGCGCCAGCCACCCTCGTGCAAGCCCGTCGCCGCGACGTAAGCGGCCACGTTCCCGCTCTGGACGCCGTATTGCAGGTTTCCTTGATAATGCGCGAAAGAGCCGCCGAGCAGGTCGACCTCACCACCCTGGTAGGTGAAGCCGTTCTTCATCCGCACCGATAAAGCGCCGCCGAGGGCATTGAGACCAAACACGGGGTTGGAGCCGACCAGGTCAATTCGGTCGATCGCGAGGTCGGGAATCAGGTCCCAATTGACCGTATCGCCGAACGGCTGGTTGAACCGCGCGCCGTTGAGATACACGGCGAGACCTTGCGGGTTGCCCTGCAATGGCGAGGCGAGGAAGCCGTGGTAGATTAGGTTAGGCTGAAACGGATTGCCGGCGGCAGCGTCGAGGGTAACGCCGGGGACGTCCTCGTTCAGTGCCCGCAACGCCTGCGGATAGCCGTTGCGGCTGATGTCCTGGTCGGTGAGCACGTGGGTTTGCGCCGGCACTTTGTCGCGATCTACCCCCGATCCGAGCAATGGCGTGGCGCCGACCACCTCGACCGGGGGCAGGGTCAAGGGAAGCTCGGCGTCGGTTGGAGCGGCATCCTGCGCAGCCGCCACGGCTGACAACAGAAGCAGCGGCAAGGCCGCTGCCGGCAGCAGCCCTCCGAGGCCTGCCATTTTCCCTCCCACCGTTTCTCTTCGCTGACGATCATTAAGACCGAGAACACGCCGGGCCGCTTTCCCAATTTTCCCGAGAAATCTTCCCGCTTCGCACGAGAAAACTTCCTCGGGAAGGCGGTATGCAGCGCGGTCCCGTGGTGGCATGCTGAGCGAGGTAGACTTTGCCACGGATCCGAATGTCGCTCCGGTTTCGTCTGATCGGCCTGGTCTGCGGCGCCCTCGTCCTCAGCCTCGCTTTGGGTGGTGCGACCGCGTGGCTTAATGCCTCCCGCTCGGTGCGAACCGAGATGCGCTCAGCCCTGCTGGTCGCGCGGCACACGATCGAGAACGCGGTCGAAAGGCTGCCGGATGCCCCCGACCCGTCATACGCTCTGGGCGAGTTGGTGGCTTCCTTCGAAGGCAACCGGCATCTTCGCGTGCGGTTCATCGGAGAGGCGCAGGCCATCGCGGCGCCGGTCGTCGAAGCCCCGTCATTCGGCGCGGTGCCCAATTGGTTCGTCCGCGTCATCGGAGTCGTGCCCGTAGTGGATCGCGTCCCGATCACCGTTGGCGGGCGCGACTACGGGACGATCGTGCTCGAGACCGACCCGCATAACGAGATCCTCGAAGTCTGGAACGAATTCGCCGACAGCCTGGTAACCCCGGCGGTGCTCTCCAGCCTGACGATCCTACTGATCTATCTCTTCATTGGCCGGGCGCTCCAGCCGCTCGGGGCTTTGGCCAAAGCGCTGGAGCAGGTCGGCGACGGCCGTTACCAAACGCGGATCGGCGGCCGGTTGACGCCCGAATTGGCGCGCTTGCGCGCCAGCTTCAATCGGATGGCAGCTCGGCTGGCCGGCGCCGATGCGGACAATCGGCGGCTGAACGAGTTGCTCTTGACGCTGCAAGAGCAGGAACGCAGCGAACTCGCCCGGGACCTGCACGACGAGGTAAGCCCTTTTCTGTTCGCCATCGCCGTCGACGCTGCGTCCGCTGCGCGGCTGCTGAGAGAAGGGCGCGCGACCGAAGCGCGCGAGCATGTGCAATCGATCGCCGACGCCGTTCGTCCTATGCAGCGACAGGTGCGAAGCATGCTCGGCCGGTTGCGCCCGATCGGGCTCGAGGAATTCGGCTTGCGCGAGGCGATAGAGAACATGATTGCGTTCTGGCGGCGACGGCGGCCCGAGATCCGCTATCAACTCGCCGTCTCGACCGGATGCGAGGTTCTCGGCGAACTCGTGGGCACAACGATTTGCCGCATCGTTCAGGAATCCCTCAGCAACGCCGTCCGTCATGCCGACCCCACTCTGATCGCCGTATCGATCGATCGACGCGACGAAGAGGTTCGGGTGGAAGTTACCGATGACGGGCGGGGGATGAGCGAGTCGAGCAGGCTTGGTTACGGTCTGGTCGGGATCGGCGAGCGCGTCAGGGCAATGGGCGGCAGCCTGACCTTCTCGAGCAAGCCCGGCGAAGGCTTCGCCGTGACGGCGGTGCTCCCGTGCGCCCCCCATCGAGAAGCCGCCTGCGTCTCGGTGCAGGCCGTAGAGCCGTGAAGATCCTGATTGTCGACGATCACCCGATTGTTCGGGCCGGTCTCAGGCGATTGCTGACTGCAGAAACGGAGATCGAAGTTCGCGAGGCAGCCAGTGGCCGGGAGGCGCTGAGTGTCTACAGGGAGCAACAGCCGACACTCGTCATTCTGGACCTAAACCTGCCCGGCATTGGCGGTCTGGAGGTGCTCGCCCGCCTCAAGGCCGTCGATCCCGACGCGCGCGTCCTGGTTCTAAGCATGCACGACGACGAGACCCACATCACGCGCGCGCTGCAAGCGGGGGCAGCGGGGTATGTGACCAAGAACGCCCCGCCGGAGGAGCTTCTCGAAGCGATCGGACGGGTCGCTCGAGGTCACACCTACATCGAACGCGAGATCGCCGAGGGGCTGATATTCGCGGGCATCCGAGCGTCTCCGGATCCGCTCAAAGATCTGTCCTCCCGTGATCTCGAGATCCTGCGCCAGCTGGCCGAGGGCCGCACCCTGTCCCAAATCGCCGACACGGTAGGTATCGGCTACAAGACGGCGGCGAACAATTGCAGTCGGATCAAGGCGAGGCTCGGCGTGGCGACCACCGCCGACCTGATCCGCATTGCAATCCGCTACGGCCTCGTCGATCGCGACGCCGGGCTTTCCGCGCCTCCCTGAGGGGCCCGGAGTTGACAGTTCTCCGGGACGGACTTAGCGTATATTAGTTAAAAACCGAATTGACGGAGATCGCTATGAAGTGGAAAACGCCGGTCATCATCGAGATTGCGGTAGGACTGGAGATCAACGCCTACGCCTGCGCCGAGGTCAGATAAGCTTTCTGTACACTGGCGTCGGATCGGGGAAGCGAGTCCTGAGACGGCGCCGATCAGAACATCAGAAAATCGGAGGGAGGTCGTGATGGCCAAGATCCCGGCGACCTTGTTGTGGGTCCTCACCGTTGCCTTGTGGACCATCCCCGCAGTCGCCGCGATGAGCGACAAGGATAAAGCCGAGCTCGCTCCGATCGTCAGCGGCGCCACGGTCACGCTCGAGCAGGGCCTGCTGACCAGCAAAAAGAACGGCAAACCGGTCTCCGCCAAGTTCGAAATCGAGAACGGCACGCCGCAGCTCTCTGTGTACACGGTCAAGGACGGATCCAAGTATTTTGAGGTGATCGTCGACCATACGTCGGGCGAGATCACCAAGGCAGAGCCCATTACTGGAGGCGATGATCTGACTGAAGCAAAGAAGCAGAACGACGGCATGTTCCGTGCAACGCGCGAGCTCCGAGAGGCCGTCAAGGAAGCCAAACGCGACAACCCCGGGTATAGCGCGGTCAGCGTATCATCTGAAATGAAGGACAACCATTCGGTTGCCACCGTGTTGCTGGTCAAAGACAATGACTGGAAGCCTGTGGTGATCGACCTTACTGTGTACAAGACGCTGATCAAAGATTAGCCCCCGAAATGGTCCATTCGGCCGCTTCGTTTGGGCTCGCTTTCGGAGCGGTATTGGTGATCGCCCTGCCGGCCGCGGCGCAGACCTCTGGCGACATTGGCCTCGGCAAGCGGCTTTATCAGGAGAAGGCCACCTGCGGCTTCTGCCATGGCTGGTCCGGCGACGGCGCTGGCGATCCGCAATCGCCAGGCAAGGCAGCCAATCTGCGCGAGACCAAGCTTGATCACGATCAGCTGGTTGAGGTCATCCGCTGCGGCGTCCCTGGCGGCACCGCGATGCCCCATTTCGACAAGTTCGCCTGGACCTCGGGGGAAGAGTGCTATGGCATGACCGCCTCTGACGTCGGCGACAAGAAGCCGCCGACGCCGACGGCGGGGCTGCAGAAGCGCGAGATCGAAGCGATCGTCGCTTATCTTGAGGCCAAGGTCATCGGCAAGGGGCCGCCAACCGTTGCCGATTGCGACGAGTATTTCGGCCAAGGCAGCACGCGCTGCCGGGAGATGGCCGCGGGCAGGAAAGAGTAGAGCACCCATAGAGGTATGGAGGGGGCGTTGCCTAACTTTTTGGATCGTACAGCTGGAACTTCGAACCCAATGAAACGCGCCACAGGTTATATGCTCGGAATCGTTGCTAGTGGAGTGATGGCGGCACTGTTGTCGTCACCGCTGACCGCTGCGGAGGTTACCTTCGACCGGCTGAAAAACGCCGAGAGCGAACCGGGCAACTGGCTGACCAATCATAAGACCTATGACGCCAGCCGGTTCTCGACACTCGACCAGATAAACCAGTCCAACGTCAAGAACCTGCACGTCGCTTTCGTTGTGCAACTCGGTGGCGCCGAGCCGGGCGGCGACAAGCCGCACGGCCGAGAGCAAGATACCCCGCTGGTCGAAGACGGCATGCTATACGCGACCGACGGCTGGAACGACGTTTACAAGATCGACGTGCGGGATGGCAAGAAGGGCCGCATCGTTTGGAAGATGGACCCCGGCGTCGACAAGTCGACGGTGTGGGCGCCGTCCAATCGGGGCGTGGCGCTGTACGGCAATCAGGTCATCGTGCTTACCACCGATGGCCGAGTGATCGCGATGGACAAGGAGACCGGCAAAGTCCTATGGGACAAGGACTACAAGATTGCCACCACCGATCTCTTCACCAGCGCACCGCTGATCGTCAAGGACATGATCATCGTCCCCGGATCCGGCGCCGATATCGGCGGGCGCTGTTGGCTGATGGCGATCGACGCCAAGACCGGCGACGTGTTGTGGCGCACCTATTCGGTCCCGGCGCCGGGCGAGCCCGGCCACGAGACCTGGGCAGACGACCACGACGCCTGGAAGACCGGCGGCGGCGCCTTCTGGTATGTTGGGGCCTACGACCCGGCGACCAACCTGATGTATTGGGGTACCGGACAGCCGACACCGATGTTCGATGCCGAATACCGGCCGGGCGACAACCTCTATACCAACTCGACGCTCGCCATCGACGCCGACACCGGCAAGATCGTCTGGTATTTCCAGTACACGCCGAACGACAAATACGACTATGACGAGGTCGGCTCCCACATGCTGTACGACGCCACCATCAATGGCGAGCCGCGTAAAGTGCTTGGTCACTTTGCCCGCAACGGCTTCTATTATACGCTCGACCGCACCAACGGCTCGTTCATCAGCGCCGCACAATACGTCAAGAATTTGAACTGGACCAAAGGTATTGATCCGAAGACCGGCAAACCGGTCGAATATGATCCTTCCAAAAAGCTGCAGCAATATGCGGCCGTCAGCAGCCGCGCGACTGGCGAGTTCGATATCTGCCCGGACATGCAGGGGGGCGTAAACTTCTTCCCGACCGCCTACAACCCTTCGAAGCACCTGGCCTACGGTGCCGGGATCGACGGCTGCGCCCAGCTCAAGGTCGACGAGACCCGCATGGGCGGCCCGTTCTGGAATGGCGGGATCGGGGCGCGCGGAAAACGGATGGGTGGCCAGGTCGCCGCGATCGATATGACAACCGGCAAGGTCAAGGCGGCGACCCAGCTCGACTATCCCAATTATGCCGGGGTGCTGGCGACTGCTGGCGGGCTCGTCTTCACGGGCACAATCGACGGAACTTTCACCGCCTTCGACGACCAGGAGCTGAAGCCGCTGTGGAGTTTCAACGTCGGCACGTCGATCACCGCGCCGCCGGTCAGCTACTCGGTCGGCGGGAAGCAGTACATTGCGGTCCATGTCGGCGGCGGCAACCCGTGGAATGTCGGTCTGCTCAAGGCTGCGCCGGAGCTCGAAAACCTCGAGGGCGGCTCGTCGCTGTTCGTGTTTGCGTTGGACTGACAGGAAGTGTGGGGCGAACCCGAAAACGGTTCCGCCATCGTAGCCAACAGTCTTGTGCACGGGATCGCGGCACTTGCAGCGCTCATTGCCATCGGCGCCGGCATCGCTCGCGCCGATGACGCGCCAAGGCGTGCCGATATCTGGAGTCTGAAGCTCGGCACACTGGCAACGGCGCTGCCAAGCAACGACTTCATCGACTACGCCTGCGGCAGCGATGGCGGCCCCCCGCAGCAGCCACTCGCCGGCTGGTCTGATTATGGCAAGTGCCGGTCCGAGCCGAATGGCCTGCGGGAGGTCTACTTCCGCTACGACGACGAGCTCGAATATTGGGCCAAGGCGCACCGCGCGCGGACCCTGCTTGCCCAGTACGGCGGGACAAAGGTGCTGGATTTCCCGGTCATCGTGTCGGGGCTGTTCGACGCGGGCGGCACCCTCGCCGGGCTGCGCGTCGTCACCGACCCGCGAGTGGGTCCGCAGGAGCGAAAGCAGGCTTACACCTTGGGCAATTTCCTCAAGGCGCGTTACGGCGGCGAGGGTTGGGCCTGTACCGACACCCCTCCCACGCCCGGTGAGACGCCAGTCGGGACCCTCTACATAAACCAGTCTTGCACCAAGGTCGTGAAGGGCGGTGTGCGCGCTGTGCTCGAGACCCGATTTCTACGCATGCCGGGCCAAGCCGAATTTAGTGGCAGCGGCAAGCTGACGGTCGGTCAGTTCGAGAGCTCGACGCGGCTCGAGCTGTTGCGGCTCGACCTTCCGGCCGAGTGAGCGCCGGCTACTCGTGAGTTGCCCCGTCCGGCATCACCGCTCCGGCAAGGGCGGCGCCGTCGAGCCTGGTGTTGTCTAGCTTTGCCAACAACAGGCGGGCGCCTTTGAGGTCAGCACCGGACAAATCGGCGCCGGTCAGATCGGCGTGCATCAGGTCTGCGTTGTGCAAATCGGCACCACTAAGGTCGGCGCCCCTGAGATCGGCGCGAAGAAGGCTGGTCGCCTCGAGATGAGCCCCCATAAGCTCGGCGCGGCGCAAAGTCGTCTGGCTCAGATCCGAGCGCGACAAATCGGCATCCTTCAACTTGGCGCCATGCATTTGTGCATCAGCAAGGTCGGAGTCGGCAATGTTTGCGCCGTCGAGCTTGGCGAAGGTGAGATGGCTTGATCCCATCATCGCACCCGCGAGATCGGCTCGCGTCAAATCGGCCTCACCCAAATCGGCCTCGTAGAGCATTGCTTCGCCGAGCCGCGCGCCGGCAAGGTTGGCGTGTTTCAAATCGGTCTTGTTGAGGTTGGCGCCGGTCAGATTGGCGCCGGCGAGGTTCGCGCCGGCCAATTTCGCGCCATGCAGGTTGGCGCCGGCGAGGTTGGCGCCCGCGAGGTCAGCCTCGGACAGATCGAAGCGCTTAAGGTTGGCTCCGGCCAAATTGCACTTCGAGCATTCCTTGGCGCGGCCAGCCAAAATATCGGCCGCCGGATCCGCTGCCCACCCCGTTATCGCGAATGCGAGCAGAAGCCCGAGCGCCAGGACCGGGAGGCGGCGCGTCATCGCCTCACTTGAGATCGTCCTTAACCGCATCCAGGCCGGCCTGGGCGCAGGCCTCGTCGTTTTGCGCGGTCGACCCGCTGACCCCGACGCCGCCGATGTGCACACCGCCCGCCGTCATGATCGGCAAGCCGCCCTGGATCACGGCGACCCGTGGCAGAAACGCGATCCCGCCCGGCCGCCGTTCCGGGTTGCTGTAGGCGAGATCGGCGGTCTCGCGGGTCGACCGCGGCAGCGCCGCGGCGGTGTAGGCTTTGCGCATCGCGACCTCCTCTGAGATCAATTGCGCGTCGTCCATTCGCGCGAACGCCTTCAGGTTGCCGCCGATGTCGAGCACCGCGATATGCATTTTCCCAGCCTTGCTGCTGTGCTTTGTTAATGCATGCCTCGACGATCTTGCGCGCAACATCGAGGGTTAGGATCGGCCGCATCTCGAGCGCCGATGCCGGTATTGCGAGCAGCGTCGCGAAACCGGTCAGCAGCGTCATCTTGCCCGAGATGTTCATGGTCCCCTCCCTCCTGTGACCCGGTTTCTCGACGCCGACCTTTGAACTATCATCCTTCGCCATGACGGGCAAAGCTCTTGCCATGGCGGCCGGGCTCGCGGTTGCGGCCGTGGCCTCGCGTGCAGTCGCCGACGATCTGCCGATCTATCGAGGTTCGGCCGAAGTTGCCGGTCCGGCGATGCTCCGCCTCGATGGCAAGCGCATCGTTCTCTGGGGGCTCGACGCGCCGGTCAGGGGTCAACCATGTTATGCGGGCGATAAAGCATGGGACTGCGCGACGGCTTCGGCGAAGACGCTCCTCAACCTCGTCGGCGACCAGCAGATCGCCTGCGAACAACGTCGGGTTGACCAGTTCGGCAGGGTGTTCGCCGTCTGCAAGGCAGGCGAGGTCGACATAAACCGGGCATTGGTCGAGGCGGGGATGGCTGTGGCGCTCCCCAAGGAAACGTCCGACTACGTCGCTGCCGAGGCGGAGGCCAAGGCCAAAGGCGTCGGGGTCTGGCGGGGACCGTTCACAGCGCCCGCTGATTATCGCGAGATGCTGGCCGGCCATCCGCAAGAGCGATGAGCACCGACACCACGACTCTCCGTTTACCTGGCAGTAAGCTCGCCAGCCGCGATTATTTCCCGTTGCTGCGCTGGATGATCTTCACTGGGGTGACGCTGTTCGGTTTCGCGATTGCATGGCGCTATGGCCTCTTCCAGCTGATGATGGCGCAGGACCGGAGCGGTATCTCGGTGTTCATCTGCATTCTCTATGTGGCGATCTCAGGCCATTGCCTCGCCTGCGTCGTCGCGGTTTCTCGCGAGATCAACACCGCCCACCGGGTGCGCGACCGCGTCATCAACGGGGTCAACTCTTACCGAACGGAGGGAAGGCGGGTCGTCACCGACGATGGCGCGGCGCTGCCGGCGGGACGGATCACCGACTACATCCGCAACCTCGTGGTCAAGGCCGAGAAGCAGGGGCACGAACGGCGGCTCGACCAGACCTTGCTGCTGCGCGGGCTGGCCGACAAGCTCAGGTCGCCGATGCAGTTTGGTGCCTTCGCCGGCGATGCGCTGCTCAAGCTCGGCTTGCTCGGCACGATCGTCGGGTTCATCCTGATGCTGCTCCCTCTCGGCACGCTCGACAACTTCGATGCCGCGTCGATGAAGTCGTCGATGAAGGTCATGAGCGGAGGCATGGCGGTCGCGATGTACACGACCCTGGCCGGTCTCGTCGGGTCGATCCTGGTGAAGGCGCAGTACTACATTCTCGACAATGCTTCGGCCTATCTGTTCGATGTCACCACCGATCTGACCGAGGTCTTTGTCGTTTCGACGCTCGAGCGGGAGGCTCATGGAGGGGTTTAGCAACTGGGACCGCGAGGAGCCGTTCGATCCCTTCACGGTGATGCTGTTCAAGGGGCTGCAGGTCGTCGCCTTCCTGTTCTTCCTGGCCTACCTCGCGATGAACCTCGAGGCGAAACAGGGCAATATCACCAGCAAGGCCGAGATGCTGGTAACGGTGAGCTGGCCCGACAACCATCCCGACGACATCGACACCTATGTCGAAGATCCGCAGGGCAACGTCGTCTGGTATCACGTGATGGAAGCCGGGCTGATGAACCTCGATCGCGACGACCGCGGCGACTACAAGAACACGATCGTCGTCAACGGCAAGACGATCCGCAATCCGGTCCGCGAGGAGATCGTGACGATGCGGGGCCTGATCGCGGGCGAGTATGTCGTCAACATCCACCATTATCTCGCGACGACACCCGACCCGGTGCCGGTCAGCGTCAAGGTCGAAAAACTCAATCCGAAGGTCGAGGTGGTGTTTTATGACCGTCTTTTCCTCGATCACACGGGCGACGAGAAGACCGCGGTCCGCTTTACGATCGACGACAACGGCAAGGTCGTCGACATCAATACAAGGCCGAAATCGCTGATCCGGGAAACCCGGAAAGTCCGTACGAACATCCCGCTGACCGGCGCCGCATTGCGCCCGTAAACCATGACGTTGCCGTTGATCGGGGTCGGACTATCTTATGTCGTCGTCGCGGTGCTGCTGCTGAGCCTCAACCTCGCCTCGCGCTGGCATTGGGGGGTGAAGGCGGCGGCGATCGCGGTCACGAGCGTGTTTTTCGGCGTCTCCTATGCCTCGATCATTGGACTCATCGGCTGGCCGAGCGAAGCGCGCGTGCCCGAGCGCTTTCAGCTCGATTGGGGGACTGTAGTCGAGCCCGACAAGCTGAACGGCTCGCCGGGCTCGATTTATCTTTGGGTCGAGGCGCTCGACGAGAACAATGTGCCGACCGGCACGCCGCGCGCCTTCCGCGTGCCCTACAGCCGCGACCTCGCGGACCGGATCGGACACGCCAAAGAGCGCATCGAACAGGGGAAGGACCAGGCAGGCACTGCGCGCGATCTCGACGTCCCGGAGGCCCCGCCGGACCAGGACCGGCGGCTCGCCGGCGCGCCCCCGCGCCAAGACGAGCCGGGCAGCCCCGGCGATCCGACCGCATTCATCCAGCACAGCCCAGCAATCGAGTTCCAGGACATTCCGCCGCCGGCGCTTCCGCCGAAGCGGCCGCTGTGAGCCTCGGCGCCGAGATTATCGACGGCTGGACCTTACCATGGCCTGAGATAGGCGTGCCGGCATACCAAGCTGGCCGAGTCGGCGCGTGGGAGCTCAAGCACCAGTTTCAGCCGGTGCTGCGCGGCTATTTCCGCGGGTTGCAAAGCGCCGCCGAGAACTACCTGCTCGGAGTAGAGAAATTGGGGTCGGAGTAGAATTGCGTTGGCACCGCGCCTGTCTTGCGCGGGATCCTTCGGCAAACTGCAGCACTCGCAGAAAACGACTCTGACCCCAATTTCCAATTTCCCATTTCCCAATTTCCCCCAATTTCCGCGATTTCCACAAGCAGCTCTCCACCATCTGCGGCGCCGACGAACGCCGGCATCCGGGTCAAAGCGTCAGAGCGTCAGCGCTCGGCTGGAAACCGCTCGAACGACATCTCCTACAAAAAGCCCTATTCTCGGTGGCTGCTTCAGAAGATCGTTTTGGATCAACGAGCTTGCTCATCTGTTGAATGGAGGGCCAAAAATAGCCGCGACGCGCGGGAGAGCGTTTTCGCGTACCGCGAGGCTGATCACCTTCGGCGTGATGAAGATTGCGCAGACGCTCGGAGAGGTAGCGGTCGCGCTCGACGCCCGTTTCGTGACCCTCATCCTGCCCACCATCGTCCTAGGGCTCGTTCTGTCGGCGGAGGCGAGGGCGAAGGACACGGGCTATGTATTCGTCAGTAACGAGAAAACGAACAACATTGCGGTGATCGATCCCAAACAGGATTACAAGATAATCAAGTGGATCCCGACATCCCACCGTCCCCGAGATATGAAATTTGGCGACAACCATAGACTGCTCTATGTGGCTTGTGGAGATGACGACGTGATCGATGTGCTCGATGTGGCCACACTCAAGGTCGCCGATCACATTCCGACCGGTCCGAGCCCCGAGATGTTCCAACTCAGCCGCGACGAAAAAGCGCTCTACGTCTCGAACGAGGAAGGTTCCTCGGTTCAGGAGATCAGCATCGTCGATAAGATCATCCTGCGCGAGATTGCGACCGGTGCCGAGCCCGAGGGCCTCGCCATAAGCGCCGATGGCAAGACCCTGTATGTGACGTCCGAGGTGACCGATATGGTGCACGTCGTCGACGCCGAGGGCGGGGTCGTCACGGAAAACATCGTTGTCGGGACGCGGCCAAGGCGCCTCCTCTTGCTGCCCGGCGGGAAGGAGCTATGGGTCTCGAACGAATTATCCGGGGAGGTCTCGGTGATCGATCGCGCGGCCAACCGGATTTCCACGACGATCGACTTCCTGCCGCCCGGATTTCGTCAGGTCGACGTGACACCCGTTGGCATGACCATGACCAGGGATGGGAAATCCGCCATCGTTGCGCTCGGACGCGCGAACCACGTCGCCTTCATCGATACAGCGACAAGAAAAGTCGAAGACTATGTGCTGGTCGGAAGCCGCGCTTGGGGTGTGGCGCTCAGTCCCGACGAAAAGACGCTTTATGTCGCAAACGGGCTGAGTGACGACCTTTCGATTGTGGATATGGAGAGCCGCAAGGCAATCCGGGCGGTGCCGGTCGGCCGCGTGCCGCACTCAGTTGTCATCGATGATTAAGGGCGCGCGCGGTTTCGCGGCAGCGATACTGGCGGTTGGAATGGGTGTCTCACCTCCCTCAATAGGCGCGGAAACTGAATCGCCGGAAACGGGCGCGATGAAGCTCGGCTATGTCGAGCTGGCGGACGACCCGCGTTATGCCAACAGGGGTGTCCTTTCCGGGATTGTCTTCACCGATCTCGGACGCCCTTATCAAGGAAGTCAGGTGGCATTGGAAGATGCGCGGGCGATCGGCCGGGTTATTGGGGTCGAGTTCTCGATGGAGAAGTCGACCGCCTCATCCGACGACGAACTCGTGCAGCGGATCTCGGAATGGATAACAAACGACGGCATTCACTTTGTCCTTGCCGACCTACCGGTCGCGGCCCTAAAGGACCTCGCAAGCAGGCTCGCAGACCGCCCAGTCTTGCTGTTCAACATCTCGGCTCCGGATGATTCGCTGCGCGGTGCGGATTGCGCGAACAATGTCGCACATACTTACCCGAGCGAGGCGATGCTCTCGGACGCCCTTATGCAATACCTCGTGGCCAAAGGATGGCTTCAGATCCTCGTCCTGCAGGGGCCAGCGCCCGAAGACGCCGCAATGGTGGCGGCACTGCAGCGTTCGGCGAGAAAGTTCCGCGCGAACATCGTCGCGACTAGGCCGTTCCTGCTGACCAACAATCCACGCAATCGGGAGCAAACCAACATCGTCCTGATGACGGAAGGCGTCGGTTACGACGTCGTCGATGTCGCCGACATCAGCGGCGAGTTCGGCCGCTACGTCTCGTACGAGACCAAACTCCCGCGGCCTGTCGTCGGGAGTGCCGGGTTGGTGCCGACGGCATGGTCTTGGAGCTGGGGCAGGGACGCCGCGGTGCAGCTACAGCATCGCTACGAAAAGGTCTCCCCGCCGCGCCGCATGAACGGTGCCGATTGGGCGGCCTGGGAGGCCGTCAAGGCGGTGACACAAGCGGTAATGCGGACGCGCTCGACCGACTTCGACGCGGTAAAGACGTTCCTTTTGAGCGACAAGCTCACTCTCGACACGGTAAAGGGCAATCCCGGCTCATTCCGCGCATGGGATCATCAGCTGCGCGCGCCGGTCTTGCTCAGCACGGCTGACGCTGTCATCGAACGGGCTCCCTTGCCGCAGTACCTGCATCAGACCAATGTGCTCGACACGCTCGGCATCGACGCGCCGGAGTCGGCCTGCCGGTTCTGACGCGAGACGCCCGCGGATCTACCGGGGACTGCGATGAACTCAGTGTTGCACCTTGCCGGATGCCTTGCTCTTGTCCTGGTCTGGCTGGTCTCGATCGCGCAAATCCGGGCTCAGGACCGGCCCACGCGGCTCAACGTCTGGGACATTCACATCGGCGAGGCGGCCTCCGAGATCCAGGATGGGTTTGTCAATTATGCCTGCGGCACCGACGGCGGGCCCCCTTCGGTCCCGCTCGCGAACTTCACTGAATTCAGGAAGTGCAGAGCCGACGCCAACGGACTGCACGAGATCTATTTCGAGTACGACGATGAGCTCGAGTACTGGGCGCGCGCTCTCGACCTCAAGGAGGAGATCAGGATGTACGCCGGAACGACGGCATACGAATTCCCCGTCGTGGCCTCGGTGCTGTTCGACGACGCGGGGCTGGCCAAGGGCAAGCGCTTGGTCACCGACCCGCGCCAGCAATTGTCGCGCGACCGCAACGAGTTCTGGATACTGGCGGATTTCATCCGCCATCGCTTTGGCGACGATGGTTGGGAATGCAAGGACTTACCGCCCGAGGAGGGGGAGACCTCGGCCGGCTCCAATTTTATCAAGAATCATTGCGAGAAGACGCGAGAGGGCCTGCGCTTCGTTCTCGAACAACGCTACTTCCAGAAAAAGGGCCAGCAATTCCTCGATCCCTATACCGGGAAGCCCCGAATGGAAGATTATGAGAGCGCGACCCGCTTCGAGATGTACGATGCCGCGTTGCCTCTCCGGCCGGGCGTGCGGTAGCCTCCGCGTAATCGATGCGGAGGGATTGATGCGGTGTCTCGGCGTTTGGCTGGCGCTGGTGTTGCTGCTGGCAGCCGGCGCGGCAAGGGCGGAGGACTGCGCCGGGCCGGCCGATCTTCACGATGGCTGGGCTTCCGCGCCGGTGGCACAAGGACTCGACCCGGCGCTGGTCTGCGCGATCGGACCGCGCTTCGAGGCGTGGACCGAAGCCAACCTGCATGGTGTCGTCGTCGTCCGCCATGGCGCCTTGGTCTACGAGCATTACTTCGCCGGCGAAGACGAACAGTGGGGCCGGCCGCTTGGCCGCGTCGCCTACGACGCCGGCAAATTGCATGATCTGCGCTCACTCACCAAGAGCGTGACCTCGCTGGTGGTCGGCATCGCGCTCGACCGCGGCTGGATCAAAAATGTCGACGCGTCGGTCTTTTCGTTTTTTCCCGAATACGGCGAACTGCGCACGCCGGAAAAGGACGACATCACGCTCCGCCACCTGCTGACGATGTCCGCCGGCTTCGCCTGGACCGACCCCAGCATGTCCTACGGCAACCAGGCGGACACCGAGAGCCTGATGATCCGCGCCCCCGACCCCTACCGCTATCTGCTGGAGCTGCCGCTCGCCACACCGCCCGGGCAAAGCTACCACTACAACAGCGGTGAGACCTCGCTGTTGGCTGCGGTGCTGCAGAAGGCCTCCGGCAAAGGGTTCGACGTGCTTGCGCAGGAGGTATTGTTCGACCCGCTCGGCATTAGCGATGTCGAATGGATGCGCTACGCCAATGGTGACCCGATCGCTGGATGGGGCCTGCGAATGCGCCCGCGCGATGTTGCCAAGGTGGGCCAGCTGATGCTCGACCACGGCAAATGGCATGGCAAGCAGATCGTGCCGGAAGCGTGGATCGCGCAATCAACGATACCGCAGTTCAACGGCGAGGGCTTGTTCTTCTACGGCTACCAATGGTGGCTCGGCCGATCGTTGATCGAGCGGCGCGAGATCGACTGGATCGCCGGCGTCGGCTTGGGCGGCCAGCGGCTCTTTATCGTGCCCGACCGGGACCTCGTCGTGGCCGTGACCGCCGGCCTCTACAAGAGTCCGCTCCAGGGCCAAGTCGGCTTCACGGTGCTGAACAGCTACGTTCTCCCCGCCGCCGGCCACTGATGCCTCTCGCCTCTCACTGCCCGACGGTACCGTCCACCAGGAGGGCGCCCTGGGTCTTGATGCCGTCGGTGACGGCGCCGTCCAGATCGGCCTGTTGCAAGCGCGAGCCGCGGAAATCCCCGTTGGTCAGGTCAGAGCCGGAGAGATCGGCTGCGTAGAAATCGGCCCGTCTAGCGGAGACGCCGATCAGCTTGGCATCCCGGAGGTGAGCGCGAACAAAGCCTGCACCGTCGAGCACGGCGGAGGTGAGGTCGCAGCGGCTGAGGTTCGCGCCGTTGAGGTTCGATTGCCTTAAATTGGCGTGAGACAGATCGCTGCCTGCCATCTCTGCGTCTGTAATTGTGGACAGCGAAATGTCCGCGCCGCGCAGCACCGCCTGGGTCAGGCGGCCATGCGCCATATGCACCTGCGTCATGATCGCTCCTTCGAGCTGCGCGCCGCTCAGGTCCGTCCCATAGAGGAGTGCCCCGGTGAGATCGGCGCCCGTTAATGAAGCACGTCTCATGTCCGCCTTGTTGAGGTTGGCGTCCTGCAGCTTGGCGTGATCGAGCCTCGCGCTTCCGAGCTTCGCTCGATGCAGGACGGCGCCGGTGAGATCGGCGTCGGTGAGATCGGCGCCGCTCAGATCACGGCGCTTCAACTTTGCCTCGCGAAGATCGCAGCCCCGGCAATCCTTGTTCATCCCGGCCAGGAATGCTTCGCGGTCGGGCGGGGTGGTCGGCCGCGCAGGTTGATCCTCGGCCGTCGCGGCCCCGGCCGCGAACACGAGCACGAGGGCCGCCCCGACCCCGACGAGGAAGCAAGTGGTTAGCCTGGTCCGGTTGGTCGTTCGTCGATGCATGCGCGGCCGCTGGACCTGATTGTCTCGGCAGCCTCGCAGTCTATAAAATCTGCTAACCGGCCACAAACGGTGCCCGGACGCCGCGCTGCCCCAAACTTTTGATCAGTCTCATGCCGGGAGGGAATATGGCCAGGGTGCTCCTACTGCTGGTGATGGTGATGTTCGCGTCGCCGGTGGAGGCGGCCCAGATCGCCGGGCCAGCCAACGCGGTCGATTCCACGGTGATCGAGGTCAACGGTCGACGCATCATGCTCTTCGGCATCGACTCGGTGATGCGCAAACAGAATTGCACGATCGACGGCAAAATCTGGCAGTGTTGGGCGGCGGCGGTGCGCGCTCTTGAGATCTTGGTCGATCAAGGCCCGGTAACCTGCGACGTGATCGGCGAGCCCGACGTCTACAGCCGCCTCCTAGCTCGCTGTAACATCAATGGCCAGAGCCTGAACGAACAACTTGTTCGCAAGGGCTACGCCGTCGCCAGGCCCAGCGAGACGATGGACTATGTCGCAGCCGAGGCTGCGGCCAAGGAGGAAAAGCTCGGTCTTTGGCAGGGAAAGTTCCTGATGCCGGCTGAGTTTCGAAGGGCTGCCGGCATTTTCGTGGAGCGTCCATGATCCGTTGCAGCGGCCGCTTTGATGCCACGATTTCTTGCGCTACTGCGTTTGCGGCGATGGCTGCGGTGGCGATGGCGATTGTCTTGGCAGTGGCGCCCGCGGCCGTGGCCGAGGATGCGGCCGGCGGACAACGGATATGGAAGAGTAAGGCGGGATGTCCGACGTGCCACGGATGGGCGGGGGACGGCTTCCCTTCCGGCTTCCACTCCGAAGGCAACGCGCCCTCACTGCGCGAGACGCAACTCACCCGCGATCAGATTCGTGAGACCATTCAGTGCGGGCGACCGGGAACGCCGATGCCGCATTTTGACCGCTTCGCCTATACCGACAAGCGCTGCTACGACATGACCGCCGAGGATCTCGGCGACCTGGAGCCGATCCGTGCCCCAACCACGCTGCAGTCTTATGAGATCGATGCCGTGGCCGACTACGTCGCCAGCAAGATCAAAGGAGCGGGCCCAGTGACGCGGACACAATGCGTCGAATTCTTCGGCGAAGCGGGATCTTACTGCGATAAATATCCCGAGCGGTGATCGTGCCTTTGCGCTGTGGTGTCCGGAAGCGGAGCGAAAATTAAAGCGGCCGCCCGCAGAGGCGGCCGCTTTGTCGCTACCGGCAGATCGATTGCCGCTTCAGAGGCTGAACACGAACAGCATGGAGGTGTTCTGCATGTCCTTCAGAGAGGGCGTCTTGTTCAACAGGTCCCTAGTTTGCGCGTTCCCGCCGATCAGCACGGCGACATATTGCTTGCCATTGACCGCGTAGGTCATCGGCGGAGCCGAGCTAAAGGAGCCGGTATTGAAGCTCCAGAGAGGCTTCAGCGTCTCGTCGTCGAGCGCGTAGACGGTTCCATCCGTGGTCGTTGTGAACGCGAGGCCACCAGCCGTCGTCGTGACGCCGGAGGCTATGCCATGATCCGTCGCCAGCTGTGCGACCTTCTTGCCTGTGGAGGGGTTCATCGCCGTCACGCTGCCCTTGACGTCCTCGGCGTTCGCGAATTTGCCTCCCAGCCAAAAGTCGCCGTTGTCGTCGTTGAGAGGATCCACTGTGACGAGTGAGCAGGCCTCGAGCCCGCCGCCGTAGGAAAGGTGGGTCCGCTGGCTGTACGACGTCGGGAAGTAATTGACGCCGCCTTGGATGTTTGGGCAGCCCTGCAGCCTCCCTTGCTCACGCCGCGACGGTTTGCCGATCTTGTAGACCTGAAGATCCTTCTCCGGGTGGTAATCGACCGGCTTGCCGGTCTTGGGATCGATGCCGTCCGTCCAGTTGATCTTCTGGGCGTACTGCTCGGCTGAGATGAACTGCCCGTTGTTGCGGTCCAGCGTGTAGAAGAATCCGTTGCGGCCGAAATGCGCGATGATCTTGCGATCCTCGCCGTTCACCTTCGTATCAATCAGCTGATTAATACCCACCTCATCATAATCGAGAAAGTCGCCGGGTGTGTACTGGAAGTACCAAATCTTCTTTCCGGTGGCGACGTCGAAACCGATCGTGGAGTCGGTGAATAGGTTATCGCCCGGGCGGTATTCCGGATCGAACATAGGAACCGGTTGACCGGTGCCCCAGATTGTCAGCTTGGTCGCCGGATCGTATGAGCCGGTTACCCAGAAGGATCCGCCCCCATGCTCCCAGGCGTTGGTGTCGCCTTTCCAGGTCTCGCTGCCGGGCTCGCCGGGGGCCGGAACAGAGTAAGTCCGCCAGAGCAACTCGCCGGTATCCGCGTTCAGCGCATCGATATGGGCGCGCGCACCTTGGTCGCCGCCACTGCCGCCGACGATAAGCTTGTCGTCGATGACGAGCGGAGCCGACGTCAACGTGCAGTGGGTACGCTTGGGATCGTCGAATTGGACCGTCTTGACGAGTTCACCGGTGTCGGCCTTGGTCCATATAACCTTGCAATCGGCTGTCACGGAAACGACAAAGTTCTTATACAGGGTGACGCCGCGGTTCGTGGCAACCATGAAATCGGCCTTGTTGGTACCCGGATCCATGATCCAGGCGATCCTGGCCTTGGCCGGTTCCCTGACGTCTATCCTGTAGACTGCGCCGAAGCCGTCGACGACGAACATGGAGCCATCGTCGACGAGAGGCGTGCTCTGATGGCCGCCCAACGGGACTTTGCCCAAACCCTCGACGCCACCAAGCGCCACCGTGAAAGCGACGTGGAGATCCTTGACGTTATTCTTATTGATCTGGTCGAGCTCGGAAAAGCGATGCGCGGCGTAGTCCTTATTGACCATCAGCCAGTTCTGCGGCTCCTTATCGGCGTTCAACAGCCGCGGTGTCGTTACGTCCCCCGCCATCGCCAAGAGCGATGTCGAAGCAAGCATGGTTGACGCCAGAAGTCCGACGCGGAAGATTGAACGGTCTTTCATGGTTTCCTCCTGATCCCCTTTCCAAGGCGTTTGGATCTATTTAATCGGTGCGGGAGTTGCGATCGAACGCCTAGTCTGACCCCCGAAACATTTTAACAGCCTGCATCCCGGCTGCCAGATCGAGACCGCGAGGCGATGCCCATCCCCCAAAGACGGTAAAAACGGTAACATTGTTCTCGCCGCACTTCAACATTCCGTGACTTTCGCGGCGACTTACATGAGCCGGGGTGAGGGTCCAGGCTCCCACCCTATCCCCGGAATGCCTGCCCGGGCGGGCGGCCGTCCGCGGGCTCCCCGACGGCCTCGCGCTTGGTGATCTCTCGGCGCTGTCCGTCGATGGTCGCAACCACCGTCTCGTTGAGCGCGTCGACCAGCAGCCCCGGCAAGCTTTTCGGGCGCGGTCCGCGCGGGTTGCCGGACTGGCCCTTCTTGAAACAGCTGTGCACCGGCGGCTTGTCGCGGCCGACCTCGTAATCGCGCTTGGCCTCCGACGTCTTGTTGTCGGACATGGGGGCTCCCGCCATCCTTTCCACCCCGCGCGGCGCGGAAGCCACCTGCCGCCCGCTTGCCACAGCGAAGTTCCACACCATATCGCAACTATGCGGAAACAGTAATGTCACAAATTACTATGATAGCAATCATCATCGGTCGACGCCAAGCGGCGATCCGGCGGTTTTCGGGCTTCCCTGCCGCTTCCCTGCCGCGCTTTTGATTCGGCCGGGAAGTTGCATACAAGGTCTTGATCAGAAACGACTTTTCGGTGTGGCGCGCGCTCCGGGAAAAATTTTTTCCCTGAGTTTCCCTGAGCGGCAGGGAAGCGGTGCAAAGGTGCCGAGCGCAGCGAGGCGGGGTGAGGGTAACAATAAGCTTGCCGACGGCGAGTCCGACTGCGAACGCTCGAATTCTCCGAAGTGCTACGGCCTACTCCCCTCTCCAGCCGCGCAGCCGGCAGCAACGCCTGCGACGCTTTCGATCCCGCCCAACAGATGAAGGCGAAACAGCGGCTCGGCGTAGCTCTCCTTCGTGTGGCCCATGGAGGTGTACCAGCTGCGGCCGCCGTCAATCACCTGACACCACGCGATCGGATGGTCGGCGCCCATCTTACCGCCGGAATAGGTCGTCTCATCGAGTGTCGCCAGGACGTGTACGGCACCGCGCGGGTTGCTTCGGAAATTGTACCATTCGTCGGTGCGCTCCCAGACTGCGGGCAAGCTTTTCGTCGAGGGATGGACGGCATCCTCGATGCGGACCGTCGCGCGCTGGATCTCGGGGTGGCTCGCGAAATAGGCGCCGACGAGCCGGCCGTACCAAGCCCACTGATACTCGGTGTCGCTGGCCGAATGGATGCCGACGAACCCGCCGCCCGACCGGATGTAGCGTTCAAAGGCCGCCTTCTGACCGTCGTCGAGGATATCTCCGGTCGTGCTCAGGAATACGACGACCTTGTATCGGGCGAGCTCTGCATCGGTGAAGCGCGCGGCATCCTCCGTGCGGTCGACCGCGAAACCATGGTCGGCACCCAGCGCCTCAATGGCGGCGATCCCCTGAGGGATCGAGTCGTGGCGAAAGCCGGTCGTCTTGGAGAAGACGAGCGCGGCGAACCGAGGCTGCGTGCTCTCCGCTTCGGCGATGCAGCTGAACGGCGCGGCGAGGACGCCGAAGACGATTACCGGCGATAAAACGCGCGCCTTCACCGAGCCCCTCTGTCGCGGGGGCTTCGCGTTGACAGGGCTCCGCCGCCGACATACGCTGGCGCGCACAAAAACCCCAGCGAAGGAAATGGCCATGAAATGGAAGACACCCGTCATTATCGAGATTGCCGTCGGGCTCGAGATAAACGCCTACGCGTGCGCCGAGGTCAAATAACCTTTCAAACTGCCGCGCCGGCAGGTCCGGCGAGGCAACCCGATGGTTCATGCGGTTGTCCTCGGCTCTGCCGCCGGCGGCGGCTTCCCGCAGTGGAATTCGAACGCACCGGCGTGCCGGCGTGCGCGGCAAGGTGACACGGGCGCGCGGGCGCGTTCGCAGGCGTCGCTCGCGGTATCAGCAAACAGGCAGGACTGGTTCGTTCTGAATGCCTCGCCAGATCTGCGTCTGCAGATCGAGGCGACGCCGCAACTGCATCCGCGCGAAGGGTTGCGATCATCGCCGATTGCCGGGGTCGTGGTGACCGGCGGCGATGTCGATGCCATCGCTGGCCTGCTCCATTTGCGCGAGCGGCATCGCTTCGACGTTTACGCCCCTTCGCGTGTCCATGCGATAATCGCCGCCAACCCGATCTTCGACGTACTCGCGCCGGAGTGCGTGCGGCGCATCGAATTGCCGCTCGACGAGCGGACGGAGCTCGCAGGAGTTTCGGACGCCTCAGGCCTCGCCGTCGTCGCTTTCGCCGTACCCGGCAAGGTGCCGCTCTATCTCGAAACGGTGGGACAAGATCCCGGACTGAGCGAGGAGGGCGACGCGATTGGCCTCGAGATCATCGAGACGGCGACAGGAAAAAGCTTCTTTTTCATTCCCGGCTGCGCAGCGATGACCGACCCGCTCTGCCGGCGTCTCGCGGGCAGCGCGCTCGTTTTCTTCGACGGGACTCTATGGCGCGACGACGAGATGATCCGGCTCGGGGTCGGCAGCAAGACCGGCCGGCGCATGGGGCACATGAGCATGAGCGGCGAGGACGGCACGATCGCCGCTTTTCGCGATCTCGGCGTGGCTCGCCGGATCTTCATTCACATCAATAACTCGAACCCGGCCCTGCTCGACGACTCGCCGGAGCGGCATATCGCCAATGCCGCGGGCTGGGAAATTGCCCACGACGGCATGGAGGTGACGCTGTGACCGGATCGCTGCTCTCTCCCGAGGGGCTCGAAACCGAGCTACGCGCGATCGGCGCCGAGCGCTACCACGACCAGCATCCCTTTCATCACCTGATGCGCGACGGCAAGCTCGACCGCGGCCAGATCCAGGCTTGGGCGCTCAACCGCTACTATTATCAGGCGCGCATCCCGGCGAAAGACGCATACCTCGTCGCGCGGCTGCCGACGCCGGCCTTACGGCGCGAGTGGCGCCGGCGCATCCTCGATCACGACGGCGACGACGAGAACACCGGCGGAATCGCCCGCTGGCTCAGGCTGACCGATGGTCTCGGCCTCGATCGCGCCCACGTGATCTCGACCGCCGGGCTGTTGCCGGCCACCCGTTTTGCAGTCGACGCCTACGTCAATTTCGTCCGCGACCGGTCGCTGCTGGAGGCGGTCGCCTCGTGTCTCACGGAAATGTTCTCGCCGCGGATCATTGCCGAGCGGGTCGAGGGTATGCTGCGCAGCTACGACTTCATCAGCCGCGACACGCTCGCCTATTTCACACCGCGCCTGACCCAGGCGCCGACCGATGTCGCTTTCGCGCTCGGCTATGTCAAAGAGCATGCCGACACGCCGGAGAAGCAGGCGCTTGTCCTCGATACGTTGCGCTTCAAATGCGACGTGTTGTGGTCGCAGCTCGACGCCCTCTATTTCGCGTATGTCGAGCCCCGGCTCGTCCCTCCCGGCGCCTTTGTCCCGGAAAAAGCCGCACGATGAATACAGGAGCGCCCCGGATCGAAGGGGGCGCGGTTCTCCGCTTCGCGCCGCATGCGAGATTCCGGTTCGACGAGGTTCGACAGGCGTGGATCGTGCTTGCGCCGGAGCGGCTCCTGTTGCCAGACGAGCAAGCGGTCGAAATCCTGCGCCTGATCGACGGCGCGCGCGATGTCGACGCGATCATCGACGAGCTCGCCGGCCGGTTCGACGCGCCGCGCGACGTCATCGCCGGCGACGTCCTGCCGATGCTGCAGGATCTGGTGGACAAGAAGGTGCTGCGGCAGTGAGATCGCTAAAGGGCGCGAATATCGAGCCGCCGCTGGCGCTGCTCGCCGAGTTGACGCATCGATGCCCGCTGCGATGTCCCTATTGCTCGAACCCGCTCGAACTGTCGCGCGCCAGCGCCGAGCTGGACACGGCGACCTGGAGCCGAGTGTTCGACGAGGCCGCGGCACTGGGCGTGTTGCAGGTGCATTTCTCCGGCGGCGAACCGCTGGTTCGGCGCGACCTGGTCGAGCTCGTCGGTCATGCCGCCAAGGGCGGGCTCTACGTCAACCTGATTACCTCCGGCATCCAACTGGACGCCGACCGTCTGGCCCTGCTCGTCGAAGCCGGACTTGAGCACGTGCAGCTCAGCTTGCAGGACTCCGATCCCGCCCCCGGCGATCGCATCGCCGGTCTTGCCGGCGCGCAAGAGACCAAGCATCGGGTCGCCGCCCTCGTCTGCGCCGCGGGGCTTCCGCTGACCGTCAACGCGGTCGTTCACCGGCAAAATCTCGGACGTCTCGAAGACATCATCGATCTCGCCGTGACGCTCGGCGCCGATCGGCTCGAAGTCGCTCATGTCCAGTACTATGGTTGGGCATTGGCCAACCGGGCGGCGCTGCTCCCGAGCCGGGAGCAGCTCGACGAGGCCACCGCGATCGTCGAGGCCGCGCGCGCCCGTCTCGCCGGCCGGCTCGTCATCGACTACGTCGTGCCGGACTATTACGCGCATTGGCCGAAGAGCTGCATGGGCGGCTGGGGCCGGCGGTTCCTAAACGTCACACCGTCGGGTAAGGTGCTGCCGTGCCATGCCGCGGAGACGCTGCCCGGTCTGCGTTTTCCGACCGTCGGCGAAGCGAGCCTCGCGGAGATCTGGTACCACTCTGCTGCCTTCGAGCGTTTCCGCGGCACGGCGTGGATGGCGGAACCCTGCCGTTCCTGCGAGCGGCGCGAGATCGACTGGGGCGGCTGCCGCTGCCAGGCCTTCGCCCTGACCGGCGACGCCGCCCGCACCGATCCCGCCTGCGCGCTCTCTCCCGATCACGAGCTTCTCGCCGGCGCGCGCCACGAGGCCCAGGACGCAACGCCCGATTTCGTCCATCGGCAGCATTCCAGCGCGCCCTCGCTGCTGCGCCAGCTCGTTCCGCAATCTGCGTGAGAATTTCCCAGCGGGCGTTTGCCGTCGCGGCGATCCTCTTCCTCTTCGCGCCAGCGCCGTGCCGCGGCGAGAGCGTCCTGCTGGCGATGACCGAGATCGCGGCCGGGGTGTTCGTTCACAACGGGGTGCACGAGGAGGCCTCGCCCGAGAATGACAACGCAATAGCCAATATCGGCTTCATCCTCGGCGACGACGCCGTCGCGGTGGTCGATCCGGGCGGCAGCGCCAAGGAGGGGCGCGAGCTGCGCGCGGCGATCCGGGCGCGCACCGACCGGCCGATCCGCTATGTGATCCTGACCCATGTCCATCCCGACCACATCTTTGGCGCCGCAGCCTTTCTCGACGACCACCCCAGCTTCGTCGGGCATGCCAAGTTGCCGGGCGCCCTCGCCCAGCGCGGCGACTATTACTTGCGCAGACTTCGCGAGACGCTCGGCGATGACGCGGAAGGCAGCGAGGTGGTGGCGCCGACCATTCTCGTTTCGAGCCGGCTCGACCTTGATCTGGGCGAACGGCGACTGGTCGTGCGGGCCCACGGCCCGGCGCACACCGACAACGACCTGACGATCTTCGACGAGAAGACGCGGACGTTCTGGCTCGCCGATCTGCTCTTTGTCGATCGCATCCCGGTCGTCGACGGCAGCCTCGTCGGTTGGCTCAAGGAACTCGACGGGCTGACCGTCATCGCAGCGGACCGGGCGGTTCCCGGACACGGCCCCGTTTCGGTCCCCTGGCCCGCAGCCGTCGAGGCCGAGCGACGCTATCTCGAAACCCTGGCGCGCGAGACGCGGGCAGCTATCGGGGTCGGGGTCGGAATTGCCGATGCCTACCGCGAAGTCGGGCAATCGGAACGCGGGAAATGGCTCTTGTTCGACGATTATCATCCGCGCAACGTGACGGCGAGCTACAAGGAGCTCGAATGGGAATGAACCGATGCCGTCTCGTCGCAGCGAGGAGGAAAAAATGATCGGGCGACTCTTCTTTTTCCTGCTCCTTTCGCTCACGCTGGCGGGACCGGCGAGCGCTGAGCAGAGTGAGGCCGAACGCGCGGCACGCTGGTCCGATCTGCGGCATGCGATCTTCGGCGATCGCGTGGTCGAGGACGCGGGCGACCTCGTCGTAATCGATGCTCCGGCGCGCGCCGAGGACGCTGCGATCGTGCCGGTGGCAATCCGCCTAGCCGAGACGCTGGCGCCTGAGATCCTCAGTCTCTACCTGGTGATAGACGGTAACCCGTCCCCGCTCGCGGCGCATTTTCTGTTCGGGCCGCTCGCCGACACGAAGGAGATCGCGACGCGCGTGCGGATCGACGATTACACCTACCTGCACGCGGTGGCCGAAACCGCTGACGGTCGGCTCTATGCGACGGCGCGGTTCATCAAGGCGGCGGGAGGCTGCTCGGCTCCGGCGGGCAAGGACCAGGCCCTGGCTCTCGAGCGGCTCGGCAAGATGAAGCTGACCCTGTCGGCCCGGCTCAAACCGGACGCGCCGATCGGCGCCAAGCTCTTGGTCAGCCACCCGAACTATTCCGGCCTGCAAATGGACCAGCTGAGCCGCAACTACATCCCGGCCGACTTCATGCAAACGCTGGATGTCTCCTACAACGGCCGGAGCGTGTTCCGGCTCGAATCGGACATCGCGATCAGCGAGGATCCGAGCTTCAACTTCAGTTTCCGTCCAGCGGACTCCGGGGGCCCGGGTGTGCTCCGGGCCGAAATCCTCGACAGCAGCCAGCGGCACTTCACCCAGAGCTGGCCGGTTCCCGCCGCCCCACAGATGTAGGCCTTCCCGGCGCCTCCCTGAGAGCAGGGAGAAAAATTGATTCGGCGCCGAAAATCGCCGTTCTGACAGGCCATACGGCCCTGCAGATCAAATAGTTAGCCACTGCAAGCAGCACTCGGTGAGCAGGGAGGTGATTGGCGGTCCTGTGGGAGGCAGCAGGGAGACGTTGTGTCGGCATTTCGCGCTCGTCGCTGATGGGATGGCGTTTGACTAAACAGCATTTCTCTAATTACCAAAATAGCATATTACTGGTATAAATGCAACCTTCTAGCGCCGATACGCTGCGAAGATCGTCACGAGAGGAGGCGGCAAGATCAGGGCATCATAAGGCGAATGCGAGATGGAGGGGAGCCGCCCGGCTACGGCACGCGTCTCACCGGCACTGTAGGTTGGCCTCCGCCTGAGCGCGCCGCAGCTCCTCGATGACCGCCTTGATCTGGGGCGGATCGCGGAACAGGCCCACTCGTCCGCCGACCCCGCCGCCGGCCTGGAGGCTCAGAGCAGTCTCCGCCCGCTCGTAATAGGAGTAGGGCATCAGCCCGGCGATTGTGTCGATCGCGCACGAGCACTTCAAGAGAGCCTCGCGCGTGTTGCCGTTCGCCGCCATGCAGCCGATCACGTAATCCGCCCGCGCCAAGGTCGGATAATCGTTGTCCGCCGCGCGGGCCGGCGGGACGGCCGCCAGGAACAGCACCGCGAGAGGCAGGCAGAGCAATCCGCGCATCATTGCCGCGTCCCCGAGTAAGTTATCCGGTCGACGGTCTCCGGACCATCTGCTGCACCGCCCGGGACCGATGTGCGGATCTCATAGACTTTGCCCGCGACGGCATCCGACAGCACGAAACGATAGCTCTTGTCGCGAAACGCCGCGTAGCGTTCGATCCCGGGATCGTGCCGGTAGGGCTGCAAAGTGATCGCGGTCGCCGGTTCCGGGCGGCCGTCGAGGGTTATCGGAGCATCTTCGACCTCGGCTTGGTCGACGAAGCCTTCGCGGATCCGATTGCGGAAGTAAAGGGTCGAACCGCCGGTCGCCTTGTTCATTCCCCGCACATCCCATTCGAGGAAATACATGATCAGAGGATTGCCGTGGAAACGGATAACCGGTGAAAATTCCATTCGGTGATCGCCGGACAGAAACTCGACCGAGACGTCCTTCGATCCGTCTTCATGCACCTCGCGAAGCACGAGTGCTACGGTGTCTTCGTAGGGGTCGCTGCCGTCGTGACGAAAAGCGTAGTCGAGGGTGGCCGGATGCCGAATCCCGGCGAGATGATCGCTCTCGAAAAGGGCGATCTGAGCCGTGCTCAGAGGTCGCTCGTCTTCGGCGCGGCTCGACGATCGCAAGCCGATTACCGCTCCAACGAGCAGAAATGCGCTAAAGGTAATTGCCACGAAGCGCGAATTTGCCATTTCCTACCCCCGGCAACGGTGGACCGGTCATTGGGTGCCCTGCCCGCCAGACCTACCGCGAAAGGAATGCCCGTGACCGTCCTCGTGCTCGTGTTCTGCCTCCAAGCGGCACCCGGCTCCTGCACCGAGCAGCGCCCGATCGAGAACTTGTCGCCGCGGGCTTGCCTGATGCGCGGCGAAGAGTATGCGGCGGAGTGGCTGGCCGAGCATCCGAAATGGACGCTGTTGCGCTGGCGATGCGAAATAAATGTGCCTCGGCAGCAACCGGCGTGAGCCGCCCCTCGCTTCGGCATCGAGCGTGCTGTTTACCTCTCCTCGCGCGCTTGTCGAATAAGCCGAAGTGAAATAGCATCTTAACCACCGGGCTCCGGTCGGCCTCCGCGGCCGGTTCTCGATACCGCCTCCGGTTTCGGATCCACGGGACGAGAGGCGGGGCGGCGTCGCCAAGGGCGCCTTCAACCAACGGGAGGGGAGGAGATGAAGCCGATGAAATCATCCCGGTTGTGGATCGTGGCGCCCGCGCTCACTCTCTTTGCGGGCGCGGCAAGTGCCAACGATGAGCTGATCAAGCTCTCGAAAGACCCCAATCAATGGGTCATGCCGAGCGGCAACTACGCGAACACGCGTTATAGCGAGCTCAATCAGATCAACAAGGACAACGTCAAGAACCTTCGCCCGATGTGGACCTTCTCGACGGGAGTGTTGCGCGGGCACGAGGGCGGCCCGCTGGTGATCGGCGACGTCATGTACGTGCACTCGCCGTTCCCGAACTATGTGTTCGCGCTCGACCTCAACAATAACGGGCGGATTCTGTGGAAGTACGAGCCGAAGCAGGATCCGACGGTCATCCCGGTCATGTGCTGCGACACCGTCAACCGCGGGGTTGCCTATGGCGACGGCAAGATCTTCCTCAATCAGGCGGACACAACACTCGTGGCGCTCGATGCCAAGACCGGTCAGCCCGTGTGGAGCGTCAAGAACGGCGATCCGAAGAAGGGCGAAACCGGGACGAGCGCTCCATTGGTCGTCAAGGACAAGGTGCTTGTCGGCATCAGCGGCGGCGAATTCGGCGTCCAGGCGCGGGTCACCGCCTATAACATCAAGGACGGCTCGTTGGCCTGGAAGGCCTATTCAGGAGGGCCCGACAACGAGATCCTGTTCGACGCCAACACGACCGAGCTAGGCAAGCCGGTCGGCAAGGACTCGTCGACCAAGACCTGGCAGGGCGATCAGTGGAAGATCGGCGGTGGCGCGACCTGGGGCTGGATCTCCTATGACCCGCAGCTAAACCTGGTCTATTACGGCTCGGGTAATCCCAGCACTTGGAACCCGGTGCAGCGCCCCGGCGACAACAAATGGTCGATGACCATTTTCGCCCGCAATCCCGATACCGGCGTCGCCAAATGGGTCTACCAGATGACGCCACATGACCAATGGGATTACGACGGGATCAACGAGATGATCCTTGCCGACATCAACGTGAAAGGCCAACCGACCAAGGCGCTCGTCCATTTCGACCGCAACGGGTTTGGCTACACGCTCAATCGCGAGACTGGAGCGCTGCTGGTCGCGGAAAAATACGATCCGAAGGTCAATTGGGCGACCAAGGTCGACATGCAGACCGGCCGGCCGCAGGTGGTTGCGGAATATGCCCCAGGCTCAGCCGGCGAAGACAAAAACTACAAGCAGATCTGCCCGGCTGCCCTCGGTTCGAAAGACCAGCAGCCGGCGGCGTTCTCGCCAAAAACCGGGCTGTTCTACGTGCCGACCAACCACGTCTGCATGGACTACGAGCCCTTCAAGGTGTCGTACACCGCCGGCCAGCCCTATGTCGGGGCGACATTATCGATGTATCCGCCGCAGGGCGAAAATAATCTTGGCAACTTCATTGCGTGGGATGCCGGCGCCGGCAAGATCATCTGGTCCGATCCGGAGCCCTTCTCGGTGTGGTCGGGAGCCTTGGCGACAGCAGGCGACATCGTCTTCTACGGCACGCTTGAGGGGTACCTGAAGGCGGTCGACATGCAGACCGGAAAGGAACTCTACCGCTTCAAGACCCCGTCCGGGATCATCGGCAACGTCAACACCTTCACCCATGGCGGCAAGCAATATATCGGCGTGCTGTCGGGGGTCGGCGGCTGGGCCGGGATCGGCATGGCGGCGGGCTTGACCAAGGACACCGACGGGCTCGGTGCGGTCGGGGCCTACAAGGCCTTGGCCAACTACACCCAGCTCGGCGGGGTCCTGACGGTCTTCGGCTTGCCCGAATGACTGTCGGATAACTCTGCCCAAGACACAAGGCCGGCATCCCGCGGGCGGGTTGCCGGCCTTTTCTTAGCGGGAGGATGTCCGGGTGAGAGTGTTTCCCCCGCTGTTCTGCGTTGTCGCGGCGCTCTTTCTGAGGGCGGGCGTCACCTTGGCGGCAGAGGACAACCAGTCGACCGAGAAGCCGTATACCGTCGTGGACGGCAAGGTCGACAAAAAGACCTTCAACGGCTGGCGACGCTATACCGAATCGTGCCTGCGTTGCCACGGGCCGGACGGGGCCGGCAGCTCATACGGTCCGGACCTGGTCGACTCGGTCAAGCACATGACGCAGGACGAATTCAACGAGGTTGTCGTCAATGGTCGAACCAACGTTAACGCGGCCAACACCAACGTCATGCCGCCCTTTGGCGAGGTCGAGGACGTCGTCACCTATCTGGACGACATCTGGGCCTACCTGAAGGCCCGGGCCGATGGCGTGCTGGGCCGTGGTCGCCCGCCGCGGATCGGTGACTAGGGTGTTCGGAATGTGGCGCCGCCGCGCCGCGGTGCTGGTTGGGGTGCTACTCGCCGGCGGCGGGCCCGCCGCCGCGCAGACCAGCGATATCGTCGACCGCAGCGAGCTGAAGGTCTGCGCCGATCCCAATAACCTGCCCTTCTCCGACGAAAAACAAGAAGGATTCGAGAACAAGATTGCCGATCTCATCGGAGCCGAACTCGGGCTCAAGGTCGATTACGCGTGGTTCCCACAGGTGATCGGGTTCGTGCGCAACACGCTGCGCGCCCATCTTTGTGATCTTGTGATGGGTACTGTCGCCGGCGACGAGATCATGCAGACGACCAACCCTTATTATTTCACCACTTATGTGATGTTCTATCGATCGGACAAGGGGCTTGCGGCAGATGGCCCGCGAGATCCGCGCCTTGCGGGTTTGCGCCTCGGGGTCGTCGCCGGGACGCCTCCGGCCGATCTCCTCGCCCGCTACGATTTGATGGCCCACACCAAGCCCTACGCGCTCACCGTCGACACGCGCGCCGAATCCCCGACACACGACATGGTCAAGGATGTCGCCGACGGGACGATCGATGTCGGCTTTCTGTGGGGACCGATCGCCGGCTATTACCGCAAACGCGACGATCTGCCTCTGACGTTGGTTCCGCTCAAGAGCGAGCCCGGAGCCGCCCGCATGGAGTACCACATCGCGATGGGGGTGCGCGCCAACGAGCCCGAGTGGCGCCGGCGCATCAACACCGTGATCCTCAAGCGTCAGCCGGAAATCACCGCGATCCTGCGCGATTACGGCGTCCCGCTCCTCAACGAGCAGGGCGAGCTCGCCACCCCCTGAGGGCGTCTCGGATGAGTCTGAGGCGGGCGATACAGAGCTTGGCTCTGGGCCTTCTGCTGGTCGGCAAGATCGAAGCTCGTGCTCAAGCGCCTGAGCCGGAGGGCTATCGGCTGGATGATTATCGTGCGCCAACACCGGCCACAGTCCCGGGCGGCGTCGTCATCGATACAAAGGCAGCATACAGTCTCTGGGAAAGCGGCGCCGCGGCTTGGATCGACGTGCTCCCGGCCCCGCGTCGCCCGGCAAATTTGCCGCCGCAGGCCTTATGGATGCCGCTGCCGCAGCGCCATATCCCCGGTAGTCTATGGCTGCCCGATGTCGGTCGCGGCAGGCTCAGCCCCGAGCTCGAAGCCTATTTTCGCACGCATCTCGCAGACGCCACCAAGCGTGCCCGCGACCGCCCGATCGTTTTCTATTGCCTCGCCGATTGCTGGATGAGCTGGAATGCTACCAAGCGCGCCGCAGGCTGGGGATATACGCACCTCTATTGGTATCGCGACGGGATCGACGGCTGGGAGGCGGCGAAACTACCCACAGAGAATGCGGAACCGGTTCCGGGGCCGGGACCTTGAAGGAACCAGGGATGGCCGGATTTCGCAACCTCGCATGGGTGATGTTCGTCGTTTTGATCCCGCCCGCTCACGGCGCCGATCTCACCACCGCGCAGGTTCGCGAGATCGTAGCAGCGGCGACACCTGGTAAACCGGCCGACCTTTCCGGGAAATCCCTCGAAGACCTCGATCTGAGCAATCTCGACTTCAAAAGGGCAAACCTGTCCGGGACAAACCTCTTTGGCGCCAAACTCGATGGTGCGGATCTTTCGGGCGCGGACCTTGCCGGTGCAAAGCTCGATCTGGCCTGGATCATGCGGGCGAACTTCACCAACGCCAACCTGTCGAATGCGAGCCTCTTGGGCCTCGTTGTTTCCTCGGGTCTCGACATCTCCCCTGCCGAGGCACCGAGTTTCAAGGGCGCCAAGTTTTCTGGTGCGCGCATCATCGCTCGCCTGAGTGGGTTCGATCTGAGCGGCGCCGATTTCACCGGTGCCAGAATGGGCGCGGACATGAAAAATCAGTCCATGGGGTTGATGAGAACCGACCTCTCGAGCGCCAATTTGTCCGGGGCGAATCTTTCAAAGGCGGATCTTGGCCGCGCGCTGCTGCGTTTTGCCAACCTGAACGGTGCCAAGCTGATCGGCGCCGACCTGTCTGGAGCCGATCTTTCGGGTGCCGATCTGAGCGACGCCGATTTGACGGATGCCAATGCCACGGAGGCCGATTTCGGCGGCGCGGTGCTGACTAACGCGCGCGGTCTCGATACGATAAAGGGGTTCAACCCGGCGCAGCGGCGGTAGCCGGCTGCTGCAACGCCCGCGCCCAGGCGCCGAGCCGCGCATCGAGCTCTACCGGGGTTTCGCATGCATAGCGGATGGTGCGCTGTATCTCCTCGAAATTGCGTGCGGTGAAGTCGTGCCGTTGCTGCAGGTCGACGCGCTTGTCGGCGGCTGCGCCGGTAGCGTCGAGCGGGACCGAATTGAGCTCGTCCGCCAGCCGAGCGACAAGATCGGCGAGCTCGCGCTGCCGTCGGCCCATTTGGGTCAGCTGCTCTATCAGCCTGGCGCGCTCCCGATCGGTCTCTTCGAGCAGCCCGCGGAACACAAGCGCGAGACGGTGCGGTCGATCTTGGGATGCGGTCTTGGCGAGATTCGCGATCGCGGCCAGTCCTTCTTCCGTCGTCACCCGCCGCGGTGAAAGATGTCGAACGAGATCGGCGACTTCGGGGTCGGCCTGCCAATCTCCCTGCATATCGAGCGGTCCGTTCCAATAGGCCGCCGCCGCCAGCCTCGGGACGAGCAGCTGCTGGCAAGGCCAGTCGGGATCCGCAGCGCGCGGCGGCGCCGAGCGCGCCGCGGTGGCGCTCAACAAGATCGCGGCGACCGTCGCCGTCAGCGTTGCTGACCCGGTGACACGTCGCCTCTGCCCCATCGTCACCTCACTCGGCGGCGCGACGCTGCATCAGCCCCTTTGCCGGATCGTAGCCATAGACCGCGAGGGTCAGAAAGACTGCCGTCGATGCGACGAGGACGACGGCCGAGACCGGCTCGAGCTGAGCATAGAGCGCAAAGCGGATCAGCTCGACGGCATGGGTGAAAGGATTGGCCTCGCAGACGTAATAGAGCAGGAGGCTTGCCTCCTTGACATGCCACAGCGGATAGAGTGCGGAGGATGCGAAGAACATCGGAAAGATCACGAAGTTCATCACGCTGGCAAAGTTTTCGAGCTGCCGGATCGCCGAGGAGAGCAGCAATCCGAGCGCGCCCATCATCAAACCGGACAGCACGAGCGCGGGCAACACCGTGATGTAGCCATACCACGGCGGCGCGATATCCCAGAGCAACGCGATTGCCAGAAAGGCGTAGGCCTGCAACACCGAGAGCACGCACCCCGCGAGAAGCTTGGCTGTCAGCAGGAACCAGCGCGGCAGCGGGCTGACCATCAGGATCCGCATGCTTCCCATCTCGCGGTCGTAGACCATCGACAGTGAGATCAGCATCCCATTGAACAGCAGGATCATCGCGATCAGGCCGGGGGCGATATAGACCTCGTACGGAATGTAGGTCTCGTAGGGCGGGATGATCGACACGCCGAGAACGAAGTGGAACCCGGTCGCGAAAATCGCTAGCCACACGAGCGGCCGTACCAATGCCGAAAAGAAACGGCCGCGCTGGTTCAGGAAGCGCAGCCATTCGCGGGTCGTGATGCCGGCAAAACAGCGGAGATAATGGATCGGCCTCATGCCGCCTCGCGCTCCTGCACCAGGGTTTCGAAGGCGGCGCGCATCGAGGGGGTGCGAGTTTGGCCGAGCAGCTGGGCGGCCGCGCCGACGGCCCGCACCTCGCCCTTGTGCAGCACGACGACCCGCGCGCCTTCGCCGACTTCATCGATCAGATGGGTGGCCCAGAGTGCCGCGATGCCCTCCTCGCGGCAGAGGCGGCGGGTGTGGTCGAGCATGAATTGCCGGCTGGCGATATCGAGCCCGACGGTCGGTTCGTCGAGCAGCAAGAGACGCGGCCGATGCAACAGACAGCGGGCGATCTCGACGCGACGGCGCTGCCCGCCACTAAGCTGGCGTACCTTGTCGCGGCGCTGGTCAGTGAGCCCGACCCGCTCGATCTCAGCCGCGCTGCGTTGCGCGGCGTCCCGATGCGCCAGGCCGTGCAAGGAACCATGGTAGAAGAGGTTCTGCTCGACCGTCAGGTCGAGATCGAGGGTTGGCTGCTGGAACACGACGCCCATCCGTCGCAGGCACTCCGATGCTCGCTCGCGAATGTCCATGCCAAAGATGCGGATCACCCCCTCGCGTTGGACATAGAGCCGAGTGGCGAGCGAGAAGAGGGTCGTCTTCCCGGCACCGTTCAGGCCTAACAGTACGGTAAAATCGCCGGCCGCGACCGAGAACGAGACGTCACTCAACACGCGGCGCGACCCGAAGGCGTGCCCGAGCCCCTCGATGGAGAGTGCAGTAACGTCGGTCATTAGAGGCTCACGGGTGGGACACCACACCCCACGGCGACTGGCCGACCGGAACGGATTTGATCACCTTGAGAGAACCGACGTCGATCACCGATATGTCGTTGCTGACCCCATTCGTCGTGTAGAGCCGGCTCTGATCCGGATTGAACGCCAGGCTCCATACCCGTTGGCCGACCAGCAGATAGCGTAAGACCTCATAGCTCTGCGCGTCCACCACGGCAACGCGGTTGGCCGGTCCGAGCGCGACGAAGGCGAGCTTGCGGTCGCGAGTAATCGCGATTCCGACCGGCTGGATCGCCTCGGTCGGCACCCCGGGAACGGCGAAAGCGATGCGCTTGACGATCTCGCGCTTGTCGGCGTCGACGACGCTGACCGTGCCGCCGATTTCGGCCGAAACCCAAAACTGCGCGCCGTCTGCGGTCCATACGGCGCGACGCGGGCGGCTGTCGACAAGGATGTTGGCGACGACCTCGCGCTTGGCCGTATCGATGACGTGCGCCATGTTCGTGGTTTCGGAGGTGTTGACAAGGTATTTGCCGTCCGGGCTGATGCCCATGCCCTCCGGTTCGACGCCAACCGGAATCTCGGTGACGACCGCGCCGCGATCGATGTCCACGATGGTGACGAGGTTGTCGTCTTCGTTGGCGACATAAAGCAGCTTGCCGGTCGGATCGAGCGCGAAGTACTCCGGATCGGCGCCGCTCGGCAACGTGCGGACGACCTTGTCGTCGGCGAGATCGAGCACTTCGATATGGTCGCTGTCGCTGGCGCAAATGTAGAGCGACTTCTCGTCCTTCGACAGCAGGATGCCACGGGGGCGCTGGCCAACCGGGATCGTCTTCACCGGCATGAGGCTCGCGCCATCGACGACCGTGATCGTGTTGTCCTTCTCGTTCGACACATAGATCGTGTCGGCTGCTGCGATCGGCGTAGCGAAGTAGAGACACGCAAGGGCCGCGACACCACGCCAGGCGGCGGTTACCCCATTCGACATTTCGTCTCCGGCTTGTCGATCCCGAGCGTGTCGAGCTCGGAGAACTGATGCAGGAATCCGGGTTGCGGCGACACCGAGACGAGCGAGCGCGCATCGGCGAGCAGGATCGGCTGCCGTAGCTGGCCATCCCAGGATCGGAAGCTGAGCCGGGCGCCCTTGTAGGCTGCAAGCTCGAAACGGTCGCTGCGCAGGAAAGCCGAGATCGCGGCAGGGTCGGTCGATTTCGACCGCGTCGCCGCTTCACCGATCGCCCGCACCGCCATCCACGCAGCGTAATCGCGGTCGGTCATCCACCGTTTCGCCTGGTGCAGAAAGCGGTCCTGCAGCTGAGTGGCGCCCCATTGCTCGTGCGGTCGGGCCCAAGCGCTCGGCACCAGGCTCTGGGTCCCGGCCACCGGGCGGGGATCGAAGGTGCGGTAGGAAAGGTCGTCGCCGAACTCGTCCTCCTCATCGGCGACCACCAGCACGTCGTAGCTGATGCCCTGTGTAAAGCGGGCGACTTCGGCCTGGATCGCGAAATGGCCGGTATCGGTCCGCCGTGCCCCCGGAACGAACGTCCAGGGCTTCTCCTTGACGATGTGGGCCTGGAATTTCTGTGCGGCGTGGCGGATGTCACCGGCGAACTCGCGGTCGCCCTCGCCATGGCCGACGACCAACAAGAGGGCGGGCCAGCGCTTAGTGACGAGATATTGGATAAGGGCGTCAGCGAGCATCGCCCAGCTCGGCAGCAAATGGAGGATGTTGGCGCGACAATCCTCTCCGCGCAGCCGATCGTCGGAGGCACCGGTGTTGAAGATCGTAGCCGTGGCGGCCTCGGAGAGGCCCGCGACGGCCAGCAGATCCGGCGCGGCAAGATCGGTTACGACGAGACGGGTGCCCTTCGCCGCGAGGTCGCGGAAGGCCGTGGCGATATCGCCGTCTTCCGGGGTGACGCGTTCGACCAGTTCGAAGGATTGGCCGGTGAAATGCCCGGTCGTGTTGTTATCGGCGATGCCGAGGCGGGCACCCTGTACCCCCTCGTCCTCCGGAGGCTGATCGAGATAGGAGAGCGGCAAAGTCCGCTTGACCGCCTGAGAGAGCCAGCCAATCTGCACCGTCTGCGCGTCGGCGTAAGCGCGCGTCGCAACCAGCGTCGCCACAATGATCAGGATTGTCATCAGCAAGGCGCATCGCGGCACCCTCACCCGCCTCGCTACGCTTGGCACCCTCTCCCGCAGTGCGGGAGAGAGGGGACCCAGCCTGCAGGGCTGGGTGGGTGAGGGCTGCGTTTTCCGCTTAAAGTTCATTTTCTTGGGAGTGGCACTCTGCCCCGGGCTGATTATTTCAGCGTCTCGAGATAGGCGATCACGTCGTCGCGCTCCGTCTTATCCTTAATCCCGGGGAAGATCATTTTGGTTCCCGGCACCACCGCCCGCGGGTCGGTCAGATAGGCGTCGAGGGTCTCCGCGTCCCAGGTATGATCGAACTTCTTCATGGCCTCGGAGTAATTGAAGTTCTCCAAGGTGGCCGATTTGCGGCCGACAACGCCGAAGAGGCTCGGTCCGATCTTGTTCTTGCCCAGCTCGGTGGTATGGCACAGCGCGCATTTCTTGAATGTGACTTTGCCGGCCTCGACATCGGCCGCCATGCACGGACCTGCAGCGATCGCGAGTAGGGCGCCTACGGCCAAGGTCAAGTTCGGGAACCGCATTCTTCCTCCAACGACAGGCCGGCTGCGGGACCATCGTTAGCTGTTGACCGTACTCTCCGCAACGGTCCCGGCTCTTGTCGGGGGGAGAGCCAAATGCGATAAGCGTCGAAGCCTCGCCGCTCGCGTCAACCCAAAGGGAGGAGACAGTCGTGGAGACCCGCGCTGCTGTCGCTCACAAGGCCGGACAGCCGCTCACGATCGAGACCGTTCAGCTCGATGGCCCAAAAGACGGGGAGGTTCTGGTCGAGATCAAGGCGACCGGGATCTGCCATACCGACGAGTTCACTTTGTCGGGCGCTGATCCCGAAGGGCTGTTCCCGGCGATCCTCGGGCACGAAGGCGCTGGCATCGTCGTCGATGTCGGGCGCGGCGTGACGAGTGTGGCGAAGGGGGATCACGTAATCCCGCTCTACACGCCCGAATGCCGCCAGTGCGAGTATTGTCTATCGGGCAAGACCAATCTGTGCGTGGCGATCCGCGCCACCCAGGGCCAAGGCATCATGCCCGACGGCACCAGCCGCTTCTCGCGCGGCGGCGACAAGATCTACCATTACATGGGAACCTCGACGTTTTCGAACTTCACGGTTTTGCCCGAGATCGCGGTGGCGAAGATCCGCGAGGACGCGCCCTTCGACAAGGTCTGCTATATCGGCTGCGGCGTCACCACCGGCATCGGCGCCGTGATCAATACGGCCAAGGTCGAGCCCGGCGCCAATGTTGTCATCTTCGGCCTCGGCGGGATCGGCCTCAATGTCATCCAGGGCTGCCGGATGGTCGGCGCCGACATGATCGTCGGGGTCGACACCAACCCGAAGCGCGAGGCGCTCGCCCGAAAGTTCGGGCTGACCCATTTCGTCAACCCGACCGAAGTCGAGGGAGATCTCGTCCCTCACCTGCTCGCCTTGACCAAGGGTGGTGCCGATTACAGTTTCGAGTGCATCGGCAACGTTAGGACCATGCGGCAGGCGCTCGAATGCAGCCACCGGGGATGGGGCGTCAGCGTCATCATCGGCGTGGCCGGGGCGGGTCAAGAGATCTCGACCCGCCCGTTCCAGCTGGTCACCGGGCGGGTTTGGAAGGGAACAGCCTTCGGTGGTGCCAAGGGACGCACCGATGTACCGAAGATCGTCGATTGGTACATGGAGCGGAAGATCAACATCGACGATCTGATCACCCACAAGCTCCCGCTTCAGGACATCAACAAGGGTTTCGAACTGATGCGAGCAGGCGAGTCGATCCGCAGCGTCGTCGTCTATTGAGAGAGACCGATGTGCCGGAGTGGCCTGCGTAGCGAGCCCGATAAGGGTCTGAGTTCCTGACGTTTCGTACCCTCTATCTCGCTCTTGCTCTCGTTGGGCTGGTCGGTGCGGCGGCAGCAGCGGAGCCCACGATCAAGGTCGGATCGCTACGCTACGGCACATTGAGCTGGGTGCTCGATGTCATCGTCAAGCACGGTCTCGATCAAAAGCAAGGGATACGGATCGAGCCCTTGGAGCTCGCCGCCACACCGGCAGCCCAGCTCGCCTTGCAAGCCGGCCGCGTCGACCTGATCGTGTCGGATTGGTTATGGGTCTCGCGGCAGCGGGCCGAGGGCGGCGATCTAACCTTCATCCCGTTTTCGAGCGCGGTCGGCAGCGTGATTGTCCCCGCGGCATCACCGATCCGCGATGTCGCCGGCCTCGCCGGGCAGCGGCTCGGGATCGCCGGCAGTGCCATTGACAAGAGCTGGCTGGTGCTGCGCCTTTACGCCCGCACAAACTTCGAGCTCGATCTCGACGCGCAGGTCCACAAGAGCTTCGGGGCTCCGCCGCTGCTGAGTGAGGAGCTGGCGGCAGAACGGCTTGACGCCGTGCTGACATATTGGCCTTTCGCCGCCAAACTCGAGGCGCGCGGCATGCGCCCTCTGCTCTCGATCGGCGACGCTCTTGCGGCGCTCGGGATTCCCGGAGACCTCCCGCTGACCGGTTTTGTCGTATCCGCGCGCTGGGCCATGGAGAACCAAGCGGCCCTCGACGGGTTTCTCGGTGCGAGCCGAGCGGCAAATGCCATCCTCGCAGATTCCGACGCGGAGTGGGAAAGGATCGCTCCCCTGACCGGCGCCGCCAGCACGGCCGAGCTCATCAAGCTGCGCGATGCTTATCGTAGTGGGATTCCGCGTCACTGGAGCGCGGCGGAGCGAGAGGCGGCCGCGCGCCTATATCAGCTACTCGCCAAAATCGGCGGCCCGACACTCGTCGGATCGAGCCCCGATCTCGCACCGGGGACCTTCCTCGACAGGGTGCGGTATTGAGGCGGGAAGACACGATGGCGTGGTTTCCGGCCGCGCTCGCCGGGCGGGCGGCCTCACTTCTCTTCCTCCTCGCCATCTGGGAAGCGGCGGCATGGTTCGCCCATAGCCGGCTGTTCCCGGGTGCTGGAGCCGTGCTAGCCACTCTTGTCGATGAGGCCGTCCACGGCGATCTGCTCCATCATCTTGGCGCCACTCTGGCGCGCGTCTCGGTCGCCTTCGCCCTGGCGATGGCTCTCGGAACGGCGATCGGGCTTGCGATGGGGCACTCGCGAGCCGTCGACACGCTGCTCGACAGCTGGGTCGTGCTGCTGCTCAATCTGCCGGCTCTCGTCATCGCCGTGCTGCTCTATATCTGGCTCGGTCTCACCGAAGCTGCCGCGGTCGGCGCGGTGACGCTCAGCAAGCTGCCGAGCGTGGTCGTGACCTTGCGCGAGGGTGCGCGCACTCTCGACCACGATCTCGCCGACATGGCCAAGAGCTTCCACCTCGGTGTCTGGCGAACCTTGCGCCATGTCACCTTGCCCCAGCTGTCTCCGTTTTTTCTAGTTGCTTCCCGCACCGGGCTCGCGCTGATCTGGAAGATCGTGCTGGTCGTCGAACTGCTCGGCCGCCCGGATGGCATCGGCTACGCGATCCAGGTCTTCTTCCAGCTTTTTGACGTCAGGCGCTTGATCGCCTACGCGCTCGCCTTCGTGGCCGTCGTACTCGCGGTGGAGTGGGGTGTTCTGCAACCGCTTGAACGACGGCTGGCGAGATGGCGCCGGTGACCATCGGGGTCTCCATTGAGATTTACGAGAAGACGTACCGCGGCCGGGCCGGCGCGAGGCCGGTGACAGCGCTGCGCAACCTGAGCGCATGCGTGGCGCCTAGCGAGTTCTGTGTAATCACCGGTCCCTCGGGTTGTGGCAAAACCACCCTTCTCAACATTATCGCCGGTCTCGACCGCGATTTCACGGGCGCTCTGAGTTTCGAGCCGTCGGATGGCGGCGCGCCGCGGATCGGCTACGTCTTCCAGAGCCCGCGCTTGCTGCCTTGGCGAACCGTGCGCGAGAACATCGCGCTGGTCCTGGCGCGCAATGCCGACCGAGCGGAACTGGAGGGCCTCCTGACCGATGTCGAGGTTGCCGACGTGGCCGACGCCTATCCGGCCCAGTTGTCGGGCGGGATGGCCCGGCGGGCGGCGCTCGCCCGCGCTTTTGCGATCGCACCCGACCTCTTGCTGATGGACGAACCGTTCCTGTCGCTCGATGCCGCGGCGGCGGACCGGTTACGCAGCCTGCTGCTCCGTCTCGTGTCGACCCGACCCGCCACTGTGCTTTTCGTCACCCACGATCTCGCCGAGGCCGTCGAGCTCGCCGATCGCATTTTGGTGCTATCGCCGGCACCCGGACGAGTGGTGGCGGATATGCCGATTGCGCTCGCTCGGACGCAGCGGCGCGATCGTGACACGCTGGCGGCGCTGCGGGCCGAGCTCGCCCGCCTCGGAGGTCACCCCACCGAGCCTTGCTCCCTGAACGGCGCGTGTGTCGGCTCAGCCATTCCGTGAGAGCATAAATACAACGAAAATCGCGATCTCATACCCGAAACGCACGACTAGAAGTATAGAAAATAACTCTTATATCAGTTACTTAGGACAAATCAGCGTGGCTTGAGAAACAACGAATTCTGCGTCGGATATCAACGAAATCCGCACAGCCAGCAGGGAGCGAAAACAACAAAACGGGGCCCTATCCTAACCTCCGCCGCGCGCCTTTCCTATAATCTTCAGCCGGCGCGCAGCAGGCTCAGCACGCGGGCGAGCTGGTCGAGGCTCGCATAGTGAAGCGTCAGCGCGCCGCCGCGCTTCTTCGTTTCGAAGGTGACGCGCAGCCCGAGAACCGCCGCGAGCCCGCGTTCGAGTGCCACGGTGTCCGCGTCACGTGGGCGCCGCGGCGATGGCGAGGTTTCACCGCGGCGCCGGACAAGCCGCTCGGTTGCACGGACGTTGAGCCCGCGACGCACGACTTCTTCGGCCAGCGCCACCGGGTCCGCGGCGGCGAGCAGCGCCCGCGCGTGACCAGCGGTAAGCTCGCCCTCGTCGAGCCGGTGACGCACCGGCGCCGGCAGCGACAATAGACGCACCGTGTTCGCCACATGACTGCGGCTCTTGCCGAGGGCGTCGGCGAGGCTCGCCTGGGTCCGGCCGAACTCGTCGATCAGCCGGCTGTAGGCCTCCGCTTCTTCGAGCGGCGACAAATCCTCGCGCTGAAGGTTCTCGACCAATGCGATTTCGAGCGCCTCCGAATCCGCGATCGGGCGAACGATGACCGGGACCTCATGCAACCCGAGGCGCTGCGCGGCACGCCACCGCCGCTCACCGGCAACAAGCTCGAAGTCCGCATCTTCTCCAGCCAGCGGCCGCACCAGCAACGGCTGGAGGATCCCTTTCTCTCGGATCGACTGAGCGAGAGCTTCGAGCTCCGCCTCGGCGAAGCGGCGCCGCGGTTGGAACACCCCCGGCCGGATCAGCTCGATCGGAACGCGACGCTGCGACACCGGGTCGGCGAAGGTGTGGCCATCCCCCTCGCCGAACAGCACCGCGAGGCCGCGGCCGAGTTGACGTCGTGCCGTGCGCCCGCTCATCGTGCGGCTGTTCCAGTTCGACGCAATACCTCTGCAGCAAGCCGAATGTAGGCCTGCGAGCCGGCGCAGCCGTGGTCATAGATCAGCACCGGTTTGCCGTGCGACGGGGCTTCGGCGATTCGTACATTGCGCGGGATCATTGTGTCGAAGACCTTGGCGCCGAGATGGCTGCGCACATCGGCCGCAACGAGGTCGCAGAGGTTGTTGCGCTGATCGTACATGGTCAGCACGACACCCTGCAGCTCGAGCCGGGGGTTGAGCGCCCGTTGAACGCGCTCGATCGTGCGCACCAGCTGGCTCAACCCTTCGAGCGCATAGAATTCGCATTGCAACGGCACCAGCACCGAATCGGCGGCCACCAGCGCATTGATGGTCAGCAGGTTCAGTGACGGCGGACAATCGATCAGCACCTCGTCAAAGTCGCCGACCCGGCTCCGGATGGCCCGGCTCAATAGAAATTCGCGCCGCTCGCGGGCGGTGAATTCGAGGTCGGCGCCCGCCAGATCCTGCGATGCCGGAATGATGAAGAGGCGCGGAACATCCGTCGAAAGCGTGGCGCTTTCGAGTTCGGCCTCACCCAGGATCAGCTCGTAGCTTGTCAGCGCCAGCGCCTTGCGGTCGATGCCGAGCCCGGTGCTGGCGTTGCCTTGCGCGTCGAGATCGATGACGAGAACGCGATGCCCCACAGCTGCCAATGCCGTCGCCAGGTTGATCGCGGTCGTCGTCTTGCCGACGCCGCCCTTTTGGTTGGCGACCGCGACGATCCGGGCACGGCGCATGACCGGAACGATGCGCGGCCAGACCTCAACCGCGGCGAGGCTCACGGGCTACCTGTTGCAAGCGAAGAACGACCCCCCGCGGATCGGAACGGCTCTGGTGAAGCGACGCGGTCATTGTCCAGCCTTTGCGCGCGAGCGTCAATTCCTCCGCGACCCGTTCGCCTTTGAGAAACAGGCACTCGCTGTCGGGGGCGAAGAACCGTTCGGCCAGACCGAGCAACCGGTCGAGCGGCGCGCAGGCGCGGGCGGTTACGACGTCGACCGGATGCGGCGACACCGCCTCGATGCGGCAGGTGCGGAGCGTCACGGCAACCTCGGTAATGCGCGCCGCTTCACGCAGGAAGGCGCATTTTCGCGAATCGGCCTCGACGAGCTCGACACCGGGCACCCCGAGAATCGCCAGAACCAATCCAGGCAAGCCGGCGCCGCTGCCGAGATCGATCATGCTGCGCACCCGGTCGGGGACGAACGACCGAAGCTGCGCCGAATCGAGGATATGGCGGCGCCACAGATCGGGGATCGTGTCGCGCCCAATGAGGTTGATTCGCGCCGACCACCGGGTCAGCAGCGCGGCATAGGCTTCGAGCCGAGCCAATGTTTCACGTGAAACAGGAACGATCTCGGCAAAGCCTTGCGCGCCGAACGGCCGCTCCCTGCCTCCGCGATCCCAATCAGCCGAGCGCAGCACCATGGGCCAGTCTACCACGCTGGCGACGCTTGTCCTTGCCGCAATGATAGGAGGCAGGCCCGGCGCGGCTATGGAGCTTCCAATACGCAATGGCTGCGGTCGCGCGCCTGGTTACCGAGCACCCGAACATCGTCAAAGAAGACGAAAAATTGACGATTGATGTTTTAGATTTCTATCAATCAGCGCGATCGCTGCTCTGCTCAGTTTCGAGCTGAACAGATCCAATTTTACATTTCCTTCCGTCAACTTCTACCGCAGGGTCATATGCGTCCTAAGCAGCGCCAAGCCTTTTTCCGCGGCGGCCTCGTTCTGCTCCTGACATCGAGTATCGGGTTGACGACACCGACAGTCTGGGCGGCGACCGCCACAACAACATTTCAGGTGACCGCGACGGTTCAGGCCACCTGCCTGATATCCGCCACCAACCTGAACTTCGGCACGTATACCGGCGTCCTGGTGAGCTCGACGTCGACGATCACGGTGACCTGCACCAACACCTCGCCCTATAATGTAGGGCTGAACGCCGGGACGGCGCCGGGTGCGACTGTCACCACGCGCAAGATGTCCGGTCCGGGCGGTGCGTTGCTCGCATACGCGCTCTATCAAGACGCCGCGCACTCCATCAACTGGGGCAATACCGTCGGCACCGATACCGTGGCCGGCACTGGTAACGGCAATGCTCAAGCACTGACCGTCTATGGGCAAGTCGGGGCCGGTCAGTTCGTCACGCCCGGCGCCTACGTCGATACGATCACCGCAACCATCACCTATTGACTCCTGCGTCCGCGCGGGGCGCGAACCGTGCCGATCCTCCGGTTGCGTGCGGTGGCCATTGTTACGCTCTGCATGTTTCTTGCCACAGGCGGGGCTCACGCACAGGGGCTAACCGTGCTCCCCGTCGCCATCCAAATGGCGGCGGGACAGATGGCCGCCACCCTGACGGTGCGGAACGAGGGCGATAGCGAAACCTCCTTACAGGTGCGGCCTTTTGTCTGGAGCCAGACACCGCAGGGAGACGACGAGCTGAAGCCCGCCACGGAGCTGATGGCGAGCCCGCCGCTCGCCACCATTCCCGCGGGGGCCACACAGGTCGTGCGCCTTGTGCTGCGGCGGCCGGCCGAGGCGCGAGAGGCGAGTTACCGCATCCTGCTCGACCAGATCCCGCCACCGGCGGCGCCGGGAACAGTGCGCATCGCGCTGCGGCTGTCGATCCCGATCTTTGTCGAGCCCTCCACCCGGATCGCGCCGCACCTGCAATGGCGGGTTCAATCGGAGGGGGGACAGCTCTACCTGGTTGCCGCGAACGACGGCAGTCGGCATGAGAAATTGCGCGATATCGCCCTCGCCTCAGCGGGCCATGGCGCCAAGGTCGAGGCCAATCTTTCCCCGTACATCCTGCCCGGTGTGACGCGTCGGTGGCGCATCCTCGCCTCGGGCGCCCAGCCTGCTCCCGGGACAGTCTTGCGCCTCAGCGCGACTGCCGATGCCGGCCCGGTTGACCAGTCCGTTACGGTGGTTGCCGGCCCGTAATCATCCGGTCGCAAGGGTCGCTCAGCTCGTTGCCGCAGCCGGCGCCGTGTTCGCCGCGGTCGCCGGGCCGGCCCGGGCCGACCAGGCCTTGCTGCTGGAGGTGGTCGTCAATGGCAACGCTACGGGCAAGATCGGCGAGTTCGTGCAGCGCGACAGCGAGCTGCTGGCCCGTCCCGTGGAACTGCGCGAGCTCGGTTTCAGAGTTTCCGAGCCCGCCCCGTCGACGGAAAGCGATCTCGTTCCGCTAGCGACATTGTCGGGGTTGACGTTTCGTCTCGATCAGGCGGCCCAGACGCTCTACGTCACCGGCGGCGGCGATCGTCTGCTGCCGCAGCTGCTCGAAATGGCCGGACCCGCCGGCAGCAATATCCCGGTGGAGTCCGGCACCGGGTTGGCGCTCGACTACGACGTCATCGGCACCGCGGTAGCCCGCCGAAACGGCGGCAGCGGGCTCTTCGACACGCGTGGCTTCTCGCCTTGGGGGGTGGCCTCCTCGGGGCTGCTGGCCTACGCCGGGGCTAACCTCAACAGCCCTAGGCCCTACTCCGCGATCCGACTCGATTCGGCATACGTCTATTCCGATGCCGACAGCCTGCGGCGATATAGGCTGGGAGATTACATCAATGGCGGGCTCGGCTGGACACGGCCAGTCCGGCTCGGCGGTGCGCAGATTCAGTCCGATTTTTCGATGCGCCCCGATTTGGTGACCTTTCCGCTGCCGGTGGTCAGCGGCTCGGCGGCGGTGCCGTCCACAGTCGACGTGCTGGTCAACGGCAGCCGGCTGCTGTCGCGCTCGGTTCAGCCGGGAGCTTTCGAGATCCCGCAATTGCCGGTGGTAACTGGCGCCGGCTCGATCGCCATGTCGGTGACCAATGCATTGGGCCAGCAGGTCACCACCACGCTGCCGTTCTACGCCAGCTCCAATCTGCTGGCCCCCGGTCTGCAGACCTATTCGGCTGAAATCGGCGCGGTGCGGCGCAATTGGAGCCTCGTCAGCAATGATTATGGGGCGCTTGCCGGCTCGGCAACCTATCGTCGCGGCATGTCACCGATGCTGACGCTCGAAGCTCATGGCGAAGGCACGACCGGGCTGGCTGTCGGCGGGGCCGGCGCCGTTGTCAATCTCGACAATCTGGGGGTGCTGAACTTCGCCGCCGCCGGCAGCGCCCTCGGCCGACCGGGCACCCAGCTCACCTTTGGGGCCCAGCGAATTGGCCCGGTCGCCAGTCTTGGCGCCTTCGCCAGTGTCGCCAGCGCCAATTTCCGCGACCTCGCGGCAGTGAACGGCGACCCGGTTCCGCGGCGTCAGCTCAATGCCTTTGCCAGCCTGTCTTTCGGCCGGTTCGGCTCCGCCGGCATCGCCTTTGCCGGGATCGATCGCAATCTGGCCTCACCGGCAGTGACGTTTTTTGCCCCAGGTGGCGGTCTGATCGGCCAGGGGACGCCGCTGCCCGGCGGCACGGTCTCGACCGCGAACGGGCTCGCGCCGTTTCTGCCATTGCAGCGCGCGCGCTTGGTTTCCGCAAACTATTCGCTGCAGATCGGCAATCTGTCGTTCTTTGCTACGGGGTTTCAGGACTTTGCCAAAGGCGGCGGAAAGGGGGTGATGCTCGGCCTGACGATTCCGATCGGCCCGCGCAGTTCGGCCGGCGGCAGCGTCGGCTCCGGGACGGGCGGCGGCTATGCGCAGGCTCAGGCGACGCAGTCGCCGGTGCTGATTGGCGACTGGGGTTACCAGGTCTATGGCGCTGCCGGTACCTCCAATCATGAATTCGGCTTGGTGCAATACAAATCGCCTTGGGGGCTCGTATCAACCGGCGCTGACCGGGTCGGAAATCAAACGGCAGGTCATGCCGAGGCGCAGGGAGCGGTTTCCTTTGCCGATGGCGGGTTGTTCGCCTCGAACACGATCAACGACGCATTTGCCGTCGTCGACACAGGTGGTGCGGAGGGGATCCGGGTCTCGAACGAAAACCGCGAGGTCGGGCGGACCGATTCCGCCGGCCGCCTGCTGGTGCCTGATTTGCGTTCCTACGATATCAACCGTTTGTCGATCGATCCGACCGACGCGGTGGCCGATGCGACGGTCGCCTTTGCCACCCGGGACGTGCGGCCGCAGGACCGCTCCGGCGTCGTGGTCCGTTTCCCGGTACACGCCAGCCACGGTGCCCTGCTGCGGCTGGTCGACGAGGCCGGGCGGCCGTTGCCGGTCGGCAGCGTCGCAACCCTCGTGGCGACACACGCCGCGGTGCCCGTGGGCTATGACGGCGAGGCCTATGTGCAAGACCTTGACCGACGCAACAAGCTCACAGTCGAGCGGCCGGATGGGCGGCGTTGCGCGGTATCTTTCGAATACGCTCCGGTGTCGGGCGAAATCCCGACTCTCGGACCGCTCGCTTGTCGGGAGAACCGGCCGTGAGACGAGCGGTTGCTCTCGCGGCTCTCATTCTGCTTGCTCCTGCAACCGTTCGCGCCGCTGTTTGCGGAGTATCGGCCACGCCGGTCGCTTTTGGCACCTACCCGCCGTTTTCCGGCACACCGACCGACAGCACCGGGACTGTGACGGTGACCTGTCTTGGAACGGCGACCATCTCGATCGCGCTCAGCACCGGCGGTAGTGGAAGCTATGCCGCCCGTCAGATGAGCAACGGCGGCATCCATTTGATCTATCAGCTCTATTCGAACGCCGCCCGCACGACGGTTTGGGGCAACGGCACCGGCGGCACCGTCACGGTCTCCGACACGCTGACCGGCTTCGCCAGCCGTAACTATACCGTCTATGGCCGAATTCCTACTCTCCAAGGGGTCAACCCTGGTGCCTATGTCGACACGATCACGGTGACCGTCACGTACTGATCCTCCACACTACCCTAATGCGGTTCGCAGAACAGCATCGGGGCGTCCCGCGACCGAAATAGTGGGGATGTCAGGAGGGCGAGAGGGCCGTCGCTTCACGTGCTTCAGCAAAGCAACCAGCGCGGCCGGGGTTACTCCCGAGATGCGCGCGGCGGCGCCGAGTGTTGACGGCCGCGCGAGCGCGAGCTTGTCGCAGATCTCGCGCGAGAGGCTGCCGACCGCCGCGTAATCGAGATCGGGCGGCAGCAACAGCGCCTCGTCGCGGCGGAACGATGCGATATCCCTCTCCTGCCGGTCGAGATAGCCGGCGTAGCGTGCATCGATCTCGAGCTGTTCGGCAATCTCCGGCGCGAGCGCCGCGAGCTCGGGCCATACCTGGGCGAGCCGTGCGAGGTCGATCTCACGGTAGGCGAGTAGCTCCGCCGCACTGCGGGTGATGCCGTCCTCGTTGACCGCGATGCCGTGGCGCTTCAATGCCGACGGCGTCATCCGCAATCCCGCGAGACATAGGCGGGCCTGAGTAAGCGCCGTCATCTTCCGCGCGAAACGCTGGCCTCGCGCCGAGCCGACGCAGCCGAGCCGAACACCGATCGGCGTCAGTCTCTGGTCGGCATTGTCGGCACGCAGTACCAGCCGGTATTCGGCGCGCGAGGTGAACATGCGGTAGGGCTCGCTGGTGCCTCGCGTGACGAGGTCATCGATCATCACGCCGATGTAGGCGTCTGCGCGATCGAGCACGATCGGCTCGGCTCCCGCCGTCGCCAGCGCTGCATTGAGCCCGGCGACGAGACCCTGTGCCGCTGCCTCCTCGTAGCCCGTCGTGCCGTTGATCTGACCCGCCAGATAGAGACCAGGGACCCGCCGCGTCTCGAGGGTCGGATAGAGCTCGCGCGGGTCGACGAAGTCGTACTCGATGGCGTAGCCCGGGCGCCGCATAGCCGCGCGTTCCAAACCGGGTATAGTGCGCAGCAGCGCCTGCTGCACGTCGCGCGGCAATGAGGTCGAGATGCCGTTCGGGTAGATCGTGTCGTCATCGAGCCCCTCCGGCTCGAGAAAGATCTGGTGCCGCTCGCGCTCGGCAAAGCGCACGACCTTGTCCTCGATCGAGGGGCAATAGCGCGGGCCGATGCTGGCGATCTGTCCCGAATACATCGGAGAGAGTCCAAGATTGGCGCGTATGACGGCGTGCGTTGCCGGTGTCGTCGTCGTGATGTGGCAGGCGACCTGCGGTGTCGTGATGGCATCAGTCATGAAGGAGAAAGGGGGCGGCGGGTCGTCACCCGGCTGAATTTCGAGCCCGGCCCAGTCGATCGTCCGGCCGTCGAGCCGTGGCGGTGTGCCGGTTTTGAGCCGCCCGAGGGCAAAGCCGAAGCGAGCAAGGGTGCGCGACAAACCGAGCGAGGGCCGCTCGCCGACCCGGCCGGCCGGTGTCTTTTCCTCGCCGATGTGAATGAGACCGTTGAGAAAGGTGCCGGTCGTCAACACGACGCTGCCGGTCGAGCACTGCCGGCCATCGCCTAGCGCGACCCCGGCAACCCGACCGTCGCGATCGAGCAGCAAGTCCTCGGCCGCGCCCTCGATGATGTCGAGACCGACGGTCTCCGCCAGCAGCTCGGCGACCACACGCCGATAGAGCTTGCGGTCGGCTTGCGCGCGTGGCCCGCGGACCGCCGCTCCCTTGCTGCGGTTGAGCATGCGGAACTGAATGCCGGCCCGGTCGGTCGCCCGGCCCATGATGCCGTCGAGCGCATCGATCTCGCGCACGAGATGGCCCTTGCCGAGCCCGCCGATCGCCGGATTGCACGACATCTCCCCGATCGTAGCCCGCCTGTGGGTCAGCAGCAACGTGCGGGCGCCGACCCGCGCTGCGGCCGCCGCTGCCTCGGAGCCGGCATGCCCGCCGCCGACCACGACGACGTCGTAGTGACCGAAACAGTCGTTCATGGCGGCGGAATTTATGGAGCCGGCGTCCGGGTGTCGAGGTTTCACGTGAAACAAGCCCGAAGAGATTGCTTCGCTCCACTCGCAATGACAGCCCTTTGTTTGTCATTGCAAAGGGCAAATGGGGTCAGAGTGGATTTCCGGAACCGCGCGCTTTCAGCAAAACGACTCTGACCCCAATTTCCAAACATAAATTCCGCAATAACCCATGTGCATGGGTTCCGGGACCGCAGCTCCGCCGCGTCCCGGAATGATCTGCTTTGTTACTTCCCTATGCAAAAATCTCGGAAGATCACGTCGAGCAGATCCTCGACATCGACGGCGCCGGTAATGCGCCCAACACTGCGCAATGCGAGACGAAGGTCTTCGGCGCGCAGCTCCGGCAGCGTGGCGGAAAGCGAGCGCCGCAACGACGCGGCGGCTTCTTCAAGCGCTTGGCGGTGCCGGGTCCGCGTTAGAACCGGGGCCTCTATCCGATAGCCCTCCGCTACCCGCTGGCCGAGCGCCGACAGTACGGCATCGATGCCTTCACCGGTCAGGGCGGAGATCGGCAGCGCGGAACTCGGAAGTCCACTGCACCCCGAGACAAGGTCGATCTTGTTTGCGACGAGGATTGTGTCGGGCCCCGTCCAAGCCGAGTCGCGGCGAGCATCGCCGGGGTGCCGGGCATCGAAGACAAAGAGCCTGATCTCGGCTTCTTCGGCACGCCGCAGAGCACGCCGCAGCCCCTCCTGCTCAACAACATCATCGCTATCCCGCAAGCCGGCTGTATCCGCTAGAATAACGGGGTACCCCTCAAGGTCGATCGCAACCTCGACGATGTCCCGCGTGGTGCCGGCGACAGGCGAAGTGATGGCCGCGTCGCGACGCGCTAACTTATTGAGAAGAGTGGATTTTCCGGCGTTTGGCGGACCTATGATCGCGACCATAATGCCGTCTCGCAGCCTTTCTCCTCGGTGTCCATCAGCGAGGTGACGCTCGACCTCGGCAGCGAGCATTTCCGTCTCGTCAAGGATGCGTTCCTCGATCTCGCGCGGCAGGTCCTCCTCGGGAAAATCGATGGCAGCTTCGAGATGGGCGAGAATGCGGGTCAGGCGGTGGCACCAGCCGCGGTAGAGGCCGCCGAGCTCGCCGTCGAGCTGGCGGAGCGCCTGGCGGCGCTGTGCCTCGGTCTCGGCCGCGGCAAGATCGGCAGTGGCTTCGGCCTGCAGCAGATCGAGCTTGCCGTTGAGAAGGGCCCGGCGGGTGAATTCGCCGGGCTCGGCCAGGCGTAGCCCGAGGCCAGCCAGTACCCCCATGACCGCGGCGAGCACGGCGCGACTGCCGTGCACATGGAATTCGGCGACATCCTCCCCGGTCGCGCTGTGTGGCGCCGGGAACCACAGCACCAACCCCTCGTCGAGCCATTCTCCGGTCGTCGGGTCGATGAGCCGCCTTCTTCCTGCCCGGCGCGGCGATGGCAGTTTTCCCGCGAGCAGCGAAACCGCCCGAGCGGTCTCCGGCCCGCTAAGGCGAAGGATGGCGATGGCGGCGCGCCCGGCCGCCGTCGCCGGGGCGAAGATCGTGTCGGAAGGAGCCGCCCCAGCCCTCAGTGCTTCGGCGGCAGCTGGTCGGGCTGGAGCATCAGCCGCTCGACCCGGCCGCCCTCGATCAGATGGGTCTGCAGGATCTCGTCGAGGTCCTCGGTGGATTCGTAGCGGTACCACACGCCCTCGGGGTAGATGACCATGTTCGGGCCGAACTCGCAGCGGTCGAGACAGCCGGAGGCGTTGCAGCGGATGCTCTCGATCCCCAGCTGCCGCGCCTTCTCGCGCATATAACCGCGCAGCTTGTCGACACCCCCCGCCTCCGCGGCGCGGGCACTGCAGCAGCCGCGTGGATGGCCCTCCGGCCGCACATTCGTGCACATGAAGATGTGCTTGCGGTAAAACAGCTCAGGATCGGCGGGTGCATCTGCCACGGGCATTCTCCGGATCGTTGGGTCGGGCGGAGCGGATGGCGCAATCCGCCGTTTCTTGGACTAAGATGCTGACCTTAACCTCTCGAGGCGGCGAGGGCAACGCATCCGCTGCCCCGCCTCGATGAGGGAACGGCAGGAGTCGCGATGGACCGCAATCGCCTCGGCGAGGAGACGAGCCCCTACCTCCTCCAGCACAAGGACAACCCGGTTCATTGGCAGCCCTGGGGCGATGTGATGCTCGCCGCTGCCAAGGCCGCCGACAAGCCGATCCTGCTCTCGATCGGCTATGCCGCATGCCATTGGTGCCATGTGATGGCGCATGAGAGCTTCGAAAACCCCGAGATCGCCGAGCGAATGAACACGCTCTTCGTCAACGTAAAAGTCGACCGCGAGGAACGGCCCGATCTCGACCAGATCTACCAGCATGCGTTGGCACTGATGGGCGAGCAGGGCGGCTGGCCGTTGACCATGTTCTTGACGCCCGACGGCGAGCCGTTCTGGGGCGGGACCTACTTCCCGCCGGAGTCGCGATGGGGGCGACCGGGGTTTCCCGAGGTTCTCGAGGCGATGAGCAACGCGTATGCGCGCGCCGACGACAAGGTCGCCAAGAACGTCGCCACGCTGCGCGAGGCATTGCAGCGGCTCGGCCGGCCGGAGCGCGGCGGTTTGATCGCTGTCGAGCAGCTCGACCCGATCGCCGAACGTTTGCTGCGTGAGGTCGACCAGCTCCATGGCGGCATCGGCACCGCGCCAAAATTCCCGCAGACCGGGATCCTCGAGGTGTTGTGGCGCGCCTGGAAGCGGAGCGGCGAAGGGCCTTATCGCGATGCCGTGGTCAAGGCGCTCGACGCGATGTGCCAGGGCGGCATCTACGACCATTTGGGTGGGGGCTTCTCCCGTTACTCGACCGACGCGCGGTGGCTCGCGCCGCATTTCGAGAAGATGCTCTATGACAATGCCGAGCTCGTCGATCTCTTGACCCTGGTTTGGCAGGAGACCCGCAGCCCGCTCTATCTCCAGCGCATCGAGGAGACCCTCGACTGGGTCGGTCGCGAAATGCTGACACGAGAGGGCGGGTTCGCCAGCAGCCTCGACGCTGACAGCGAGCACGAAGAAGGCAAGTTCTATGTGTGGTCCGAAGCCGAAATCGATGCGGTGCTCGGCGAACGCGCAGCTTTGTTCAAGCGCTTCTACGATGTCGACGCAGGAGGCAATTGGGAAGGGCATAGCATTCTCAATCGGCTGAAGATGCCGGTGCTTGCCGATGCGGAAACCGAGCGCGAGCTTGGGCACTGCCGCATGCTCCTTCTTCGGGCGCGCGAAGGGCGCGTCCGTCCGGGTCTCGACGACAAGGTGCTCGCCGACTGGAACGGGCTGATGATCGCCGCCATGGCGAATGCCGGGATCGTCTTTG
>JGI26340J50214_10000009_pt1 | contig 69385 bp, 62 predicted proteins | sample BogFormECP12_OM2_FD_50214 | JGI IMG/M metagenome (IMG submission 50214)
AACAGCCGCGGATCTCCCTCGCGACAACGGGTTCGGCCATCGCATGGCGCCAGTACAGCAAGAGGTCGTCGTAATCGAGGACGTTGTCCCGCTGCTTGGCCACGACATAGGTCTCGAACAGACGACGAAGCTCGGTTGGCCAACCGGCGCACCAGGGAAAACTTTGGGCAAGCGTCTCCTCGAGTGGGCACCCGGCATTGACCGTGTAGGAGTAGATCGCCAGGCAAGTGCCCTTGCGTGGGAAGCGGGAAGCCGTTCGGGCCAGGCCGAGCTCGCTGCGTACAAGGTCGAGGAGATCCGACGAATCGGAGCGGTCAAGAATGGTGAAGGACGCGTCGAGCCCGATCGACGGGGCGTGGAGCCGTAAGAGGCGGCCGCCGACCGAATGAAATGTTCCCGACCAGGGCAAGGTGGCCGTCTGCGCTGATGAGCGATCGGCGCCGTCGCCGCGGGCTTCAGCGAGGATCTGGTGGGTTCGGCGCTTCATCTCGAGCGCGGCGCGCCGAGTGAAGGTCAATAGTAGCAGACGTTGGGGGTCGGCGCCGTTTAGGATCAGATGCGCGACCCGATGGGCGAGAGTCTTGGTCTTGCCGGTGCCCGCACCGGCCGCGATCAGCAACGCCGGAGGCGACTTTGCGTCACCGCCGATGCCGTCTTCAACCGCGCTGCGCTGAGCCGGGTTCAGGTCGCGCAGATGCCGGTGGCTATCGATCGATTCCAGCGCCGTGTTCCTCGTCTGTTCCCTTCATCAGCGATAGCATCGAAGGACCTACGATACAATTGCCACGTTTGTCCGGACCGAGAAGGATCGCGTGATGCCGATTACGCGGCGACTACTCAGGCTCTGCCTCCGGCGCTGAATTTGAACGTCAGCTCTTGGCTAAGTGGTATTCCCTGGCAACGCTCATCGGGTCGATAGCCAACCTGACCTTGTTTGACGATACCGAGCAGCCGCTCGCCTACAGCAGATCTGCTACCGCATTCCAGTAGCGCTTGATCGCCGCAAAACTCGTCCGGTATTCGACGGGCAGGGAACGCGCCATTGCGGGAGATCAAGACACGCTCGGGTTCGAGTTGCGCGCCGCTATCAGCCTCGCCCGCCCGCCGAGCGATCAGCCGAGGGCGCGCGCAAGCGCTTAGCCTGACAATGAGCCTTTGACCCGTTCTCGCAGAGCACGTTAGAAGGGCTGCTCAGGCAATTGCACCGCCCTCCCGCTCATCAGGAACGATGAAGCCGATCAACCTGCGTATCGCCGAGGAACTGGGCGTCCGCGAGCAGCAGGTCGCAGCCGCCATCTCGTTGCTCGACGGCGGAGCGACCGTGCCCTTTGTTGCCCGCTACCGGAAGGAGGCGACCGGGGCGCTCGATGACGCCCAGCTGCGCACGCTCGAGGAGCGACTGAGCTATCTGCGCGAGCTCGACGAGCGTCGCGCCACTATCCTCGACAGCATTAGTCAGCAAGGAAAACTCGACCCCGCGCTCAAGCAGGCGATCGAGGCGGCGGACAGCAAGGCGCGTCTCGAGGATCTCTATTTACCCTTTCGGCCGAAGCGGCGGACGAAGGCTCAAATCGCACGCGAAGCGGGCCTTGAACCGCTGGCAGCGGCGCTTCTCGCGACGCCCGACCAAACCCCCGAGCAGGTGGCTCGCCGGTATGTTGACGTGGGTAAGGGGGTGGTTGATTCGACCGCCGCACTCGAAGGCGCCCGCGCGATCCTCGTCGAGCGCTTCGCCGAAGATGCCACGCTGATCGGGACCCTGCGTGAGGAAGTGTGGTCGCGCGGCCGTCTCTTTTCACGAGTTCGTGCTAGCAAGGCGGGGGCCGGCGCCAAATTCGCCGACTATTTCGAGTTCAGCGAGCCCCTGGCCAAATTGCCGTCGCACCGCACCCTCGCACTGTTCCGCGGTGAGAAGGAGGGGGTGCTCATCCTCGAGCTGGTGCCCGACCCGGCCGCGCCGGATCAGGACGGGCCGAGCGCCTTCGAGCGGCAGATCGCGAACCGGTTTAAAATCGCCGATCATGGTCGGCCCGGGGACCGCTGGCTGATCGACACAGTGCGCTTGGCCTGGCAGACGAGGATCCTGGTTCACATCGAAAGCGACCTGCGCCTTCGGCTCTGGCAAGCTGCGGAAGATGCCGCAGTGCAAGTGTTCGCCGGGAACCTGCGCGACCTGCTGCTCGCGGCCCCCGCGGGCGCGCGTCCGACGATGGGGCTTGATCCGGGATATCGGACCGGCGTCAAAGTCGCCGTAGTTACCGGGACCGGGCAAGTCGTGGCGACGGCGACGATCTATCCGCACGAGCCACAGCGTCGGTGGGACGAGTCGATTGCTCAGCTGGCGCGGCTTGCCCGAGAGCATCGGGTGGAACTGATCGCGATCGGCAACGGCACCGCCTCGCGCGAAACCGATCGGCTCGGGGCGGAGCTCATTCGGCTCCATCCCGAACTCGCGTTGACCAAGGTGGTGGTCTCGGAGGCCGGCGCCTCAGTCTACTCCGCTTCGGCTTTTGCCTCGCAGGAGTTGCCTGATCTAGACGTGTCCTTGCGCGGAGCGGTCTCGATCGCGCGGCGGCTTCAGGACCCTCTTGGCGAGCTGGTCAAGATTGATCCCCAATCGATCGGCGTGGGCCAATATCAGCACGATCTCAGCGACAACAAACTCTCGCGCTCCCTCATTGCGGTGGTCGAGGATTGCGTCAACGCTGTGGGGGTGAACGTAAACACAGCGTCCGCGCCGTTGCTGTCGCGAGTCTCCGGCATCGGTGAAGGACTGGCGCGCGGCATTGTCACTCACCGTGAAGTGCACGGTCCTTTTCGCACCCGCTCGGTCCTCAAGCAGGTGCCACGGCTCGGGCCCAAGGCCTTCGAGCTTTCAGCAGGATTCCTGCGCATCTCTAACGGCGACGATCCGCTCGATGCGTCGGGCGTACACCCAGAAGCCTATCCGGTGGTGCGGCGCATTCTCGCAGCGACCAAGAGCCAACTGGAGAGCCTGATCGGCAATACACCAGTACTACGCCAGCTCGAGCCCGAGGCGTTTACCGATGCTGTGTTCGGCGTGCCGACCGTTACCGACATCTTGCGGGAACTCGAGAAGCCCGGACGTGATCCGCGCCCGGTTTTCAAGACGGCGAGGTTTCGCGAAGGAGTGGAAAAGCTCGAGGATCTGAAGCTCGGAATGGTTCTCGAAGGTGTCGTGACGAACGTCGCCGCGTTCGGCGCCTTCGTCGATGTGGGGGTCCACCAGGACGGGTTGGTGCACATCTCCGCGATGGCCAATGCTTATGTGAAGGATCCACGCAAGGTTGCAAAGCCTGGCGATGTTGTCCGTGTCAAGGTGTTGGAGGTCGACCCGAAACGCCGTCGGATCTCGTTAACGATGCGGCTCGATGAAGCCCCGGAGGCGCGGCCGACCACAGCACGCAACGATATCGCCCCAAAGGAATCGGAGAAACCTCTCCGACCCGCCGAGACGCGTGCAGGCCGAAGCAATTCCGCGCCCGCTACCGGCGACGCGATGGCCGAGGCGTTTCGACGAGCGAGGCTGGCCGGTAAGCCCCCAGGAAGGCAATAGCGCAGCGGGCCTTCGTGCCCGGACGCCTGCGCGCCTGGGATTTGTGGAAGGCGAAAACGCTCGCAGCGGCGCGTTTAACTTTGGCGTCCCCAGACCCGTGCTAATGTTGACGGCCCGACTCGTACTCTTCCTGGTGGTTGCAGACCGTAATGAATCAGTTTAACGGGCGCGTTAGCCGACGCCATCATCATCAACGCAGCAGATTATTCCTTCACCTCTATTGCGATCATCGACGCACTGAAGATCTTTGGAGGGCCAATCATTGAGCTACGAGCTACACTACTCGAACATAGGTGACCGCGACAAGCCGTATCGGCATTCCGTGATCTCATCAGTTGCCCGATCGGTGATCTGCGGCCTCGGCCCCTATGGCTACATCGTCGCGATGCAAGAGCCGCCCAGATGCTGGATGCCCTCCCCACGAAAGCGCGACGTCCTCGCCGTCCTGTCGAACTGCCCGCAGATGCACAACCCGTGCAATGGCTACAACCCGACGCCAATCCAGGTGGTGATGGGTCTGGCCGCGCGACAACCGCAAACGTGCGCGTATAATTACCGAGCCCGAGCCAGGACTCCGCCGGACCCGGTTAGCAGTAGATCGTCCCCTGAGTCTACTCATCCTCGCCCTGGCTCGGGCCGTTAATACTCGCCCATTTCGGCGCACGCGGTCCTAGCGGTCGAGCAGACGCCGATCCGGTGACGCTTCCCCATTGCAGGCCCCTCCCGGTGGTTTTAGGGTGGTTTCCGTGATCGCCCCGGTTGCCAATCGCCTCTACGCCCTCCTGCCCGCCCGCGCGGTCGACCATCAGCCGTAGCACACGCTCGATCACGTCCAGCTCCTCCGAGCTGTAGAGTGATGGATCGAACTTTGAACTCTCCGAAACCTTGTCGACTGTCGGATCGTAATCGATCGGTCTGACGCCAGCCCGATCCAATACCGCGACCAAGCACACCGACCGCACCCGCTCATCCACCGTATTTTTAGCGAGGTCGATCAAGCCGGCCATCATTTCCGGTGACGCTTCCCGGGCAAGTTTGCGACACGCGGGATAGAACCTCAACTGCCCATCGGGGTAGCCGCTCTGCCCTTTTGGAAATCGGAAGGCCTTTCCAGCCAGCGCCCTACCCGTACCTTGGAAAGGGGGTTCCGGCGAGGCGGATCGAGGCAGGCCGGGAAGCGGCCGAGTGCGGTCCAATGCGCCGGCTATTGAGCGGGTGGACAACCCGGATAGTCCACCCTCGCGCAGCAAAACCCAGCATCCCTGCGGCTTACAGCCTCGATGCGCGCCAGACCAGTGATCTGGTGCAGAGCCCCTAATGTCCAAAATGGACATAAGGGGCCGGGCCGACCCCCGTTTTTTCTACTGGATCGCGTTTGATCGGAGGTGGGTACTTACGCGCGCGTCTTTTTCCGGGCTGACTTAACGGCTGCCTCCCTCGTGATGACGAAACGGCTTGGTTGGGTGTGCCGGTGCGCTGTGTCTGCTCTAGTGGCGCTCGTTGCCCTCGGCGCGATAGCTGAGGCGAAAACCTTCCGCTGGTCGAATGACGGAGATCCCACCACGATGGATCCCCACGCTCGCAGCGACGGATTCGTCACGTCCTTCGATATGAACATGTACGAGCCGCTGCTTCGCCGAGACCGCGATCTAACAGGCTGCGGAAAAAGTCGCGATTTCAAAAAAACGGCCATGACGTGGGCTCGATGCCGGAATTACGATCACTTTAGATCAATGGGTTACGGACGTGCCCCAGTCGATGAGTGGCAGCCAAACGACGATCAACCGACTTTTTCCGCAGCCTGCTAAAGCTCGAGCCGGCGCTCGCGACCGAGTGGTCCAACGTCGATCCGTCGACTTGGCGTTTCAAGCTCCGGCAGGGGGTCAAGTTCCACGATGGAACGCCGTTCACCGCGGACGATGTCATCTTCTCTTGGCAGCGTGCGGTTGCCCCAGGATCGGACGTTTCGGCCTTAATATCGATGGTGAAAGAGGTCAAGAAGATCGACGAATACACCATCGATCTCATTACCGACGGGCCCATCCCGATCTTGCCGAATTACCTTGTCAACATCGCGATGATGAGCAAGGCATGGTGCGAAGCTCACAACACGGTGCACGCAGCCGCACACGAGGGTCAGGAGAACTACGCGACACGTAACGAAAATGGGACCGGGCCTTTCATGTTGAAGGACCGCCAGCCGGCCGTGCGCACTGTGCTCGTCAAGAACCCGAATTGGTGGGGCGAGAAGAACTGGCCGATCGACATCGACGAGGTCGTATTCAGCCGCATCGAGAACGCGGCGACCAGGGCCGCCGCCCTCTTATCGGGCGAGCTCGATATGGTCTACAACGTGCCCCGCAAGACATCGAGCGGATCCGTAATACGCCGGGGATGAAGATCTGGCAGACGGCGGAGCTGCGGACGATCTTTCTCGGGATGGACCAGGCGCGCGACGAACTGCTGGAGTCCAATGTCAAAGGTAAAAACCCGTTCAAGGACAAGCGCGTTCGCCAAGCTTTTTACCAGGCGATAGACGAGGACGCGATCAAGACCAAGGTCATGCGCGGCTTTGCCCGTCCAACGGCGCTGATGGTCGGGCCCGGCGTCAACGGCTACGACCCCACTCTCGACAAACGCTATGCTTATGATCCGGCTGCCGCAAAGAAGCTGCTCGCCGAAGCCGGCTATCCCGATGGGTTCGAGGTCGGGTTCGATTGTCCGAACGACCGCTATTTCAATGACGAGGCGATCTGCCAGGCAGTTGTCGCGATGCTCGCGCGCATCGGCGTCAAGGCCGACCTCCTCGCCCAGACGAAAGCGAAATACTTCGCCAAGATAAACGCGCCCGGGTTCGATACGAGTTTTTATATGTTGGGCTGGACCCCGGGGACATTAGACGCGCTGAACATGTTGAGTAACCTCGCGGCGACTCGAAGCAAGGATTTCCACGACGGGCTGTACAACAACGGCGGATATTCGAACCCGTCGCTCGATCAGCTGATCGAGAAGACCCAGGTCGAGCTCGACGGTGAAAAGCGCAACGAGCTGATTAGCAGAGCGCTGAGCATCGTCAAGGACGATTTCTTATACATCCCGCTGCATCAGCAGATCGTGGTGTGGGCAGGCCGAGACAATGTCGATCTAGCGCAACTGGGCAACAATGACTTCCAGCTGCGTTATGTGAAGCTGAAATAGCACGGTTTCGGGGCCGGTAAATGCTCGCCTTTTCGTCAAACGCGTCCTTCAGGCCACCTTATGACGCCCCAGCGGCTTTCGCGTGTGCCCCTGACCGTTGCTCCGCTCGCGAATCCCAGTCTATTTGGAACGGCGGGCTGCTGGCGCGGAAATTGCTTGCTTTACTCGAACCGAGCGGTAGCGGGGAGCCTAGCGATGACGAAACGGCTTGATTGGGTGCGCTGGTGCGCTGTGTCCACGGTGGTGTTAATCGTTGCGCTCGGTGTGACCGCAGAGGCGAAGACCTTTCGCTGGGCGAATGACGGTGATCCGACCACGATGGATCCCCACGCTCGGGCCGACTTGTTCGTCACGACCTTCGACATGAACATGTACGAGGCGCTGCTTCGCCGCGACCGGGATCTGAAGCTCGAGCCGGCGCTCGCCACCGAGTGGTCGAACATCGATCCGACGACTTGGCGGTTCAAGCTCCGGCAGGGGGTAAAGTTCCATGACGGAACACCGTTCACCGTAGACGACGTCATCTTCTCGGTTCGACGGGCGACCGCTCCGGGGTCGGACCTCGCGGGTCAATTAGCGACAGTGAAAGAGGTCAAGAAGGTCGACGATAACACGGTCGATTTCATTACCGACGGGCCGGCTCCGATCTTGCCGAATTACCTCGCCGGTATCGCGATCATGAGCAAAGCGTGGTGCGAAGCGCACAATACGACGAGTGCCGCCATGCTCAAGGATGAGGAGAGCTACGCGACACGTAATGCGAACGGGACGGGACCTTTCATGTTGAAGGACCGACAGCCCGCCGTGCGTACCGTATTAGACAAGAACCCAAATTGGTGGGGTATTAAACAACAGCCGATTGATGTTGACGAGGTCGTCTTCACCCGCATCGAGAACGCTGCGACCCGCGTCGCCGCCCTCTTATCGGGCGAGCTCGACATGGTCTACAACGTGCCCCCACAAGACATCGAGCGCATCAAAAAAACGCAAGGGATGAAGATTTGGGAGACACCCGAGCTCCGCACGATCTTTCTTGGGATGGACCAGTCGCGCGACGAGTTGCTCGAATCCAATGTCAAGGGCAAAAACCCGTTCAAGGACAAGCGCGTTCGCCAAGCTTTCTACCAGGCGATCGACGAGGACGCGATCAAGACGAAGGTCATGCGCGGCTTCGCGCGTCCGACGGCACTGATGGTCGGGCCCGGCATAAACGGATTTGATCCGACACTCGACAAACGATATCCCTATGACCCGGTCGGCGCCAAGAAGCTGATTGCCGAGGCCGGCTATCCCGACGGGTTCGAAGTCGGTTTCGACTGTCCGAACGACCGCTATGTCAATGACGAGGCGATCTGCCAGGCGGTCGTCGCCATGCTCGCGCGCATCGGCGTCAAGGTCAACCTTCTCGCCCAAACAAAGGCGAAGTACTTCGCCAAAATCAACGCACCCGGGTATCAGACGAGCTTTTATCTATTGGGTTGGACCCCGACGCCATTAGACACGCTGCACATGCTGAGCAACCTCGCCCAGACGCGAAGCAAGGATTTCCGAGACGGAGCATGGAACGAGGGCGGTTATTCGAACCCGTCTCTCGATCAGCTGATCAAAGAGATCCAGGTCGAGCTCGACAGCGAAAAGCGCAATGAGCTGATCAGCCAGGCTCTGAGCATCGTCAAGGAGGATTTTGCCTACATCCCGCTGCATCAACAGATCGTGGTATGGGCGACCCGAGACAATGTCGATTTGGCGCCAATGGGCAATAACGACTTCCAGCTGCGCTACGTGAAGCTGAACTAACAAGATCGGGGTAAGGCGATGCTCGCCTTTCTCGTTCAGCGCCTGTTCCAGGCCGTTCTGGTGATGCTGGCAGTAGCAGTGATCGCCTTTGCGCTGTTCAATTACGTTGGCGACCCGATCAGCAGCATGGTCGGGCAGGATACCAGTGTCGCCGATCGCGAACGATTGCGGCACGAGCTCGGGCTCGATGACAGCTTCATCGTTCAGTTCGCCCGGTTTGTCGGTCGCGCCGCGCGCGGCAATTTCGGCCTCTCCTACCAGCAGGCGCGGCCGGTCGGTCAGATCATCCTGGAGAAGATGCCGGCCACGCTCGAGCTCAGCTTTGTGGCGGCGACCCTTGCGCTGATCATCGGCGTGCCGATGGGCATCTATACCGGGCTCCATCGGGACACTTGGCTATCACAGCTGCTGCTGGCGCTCTCGCTGGTCGGAGTCTCGCTGCCGACATTTCTGATCGGCATTCTGTTGATCCTGGTGTTCGCCGTCATGCTTGGTTGGCTGCCGTCTTTCGGCCGCGGCAGCGTCGTCCACTTCGGCTGGTGGAGCTCCGGTCTCGTCACACTCGATGGCTGGCGGGCGATTATCATGCCGGCGGTGACGCTCTCTCTGTTTCAGATGACCTTGATCATGCGCTTGGTGCGCGCCGAGATGTTCGAGGTATTGCGCACCGACTACATTAAATTTGCCCGGGCGCGTGGGCTTACCAACCGAGCGGTCAATTTTGGACACGCGCTCAAGAACACGCTGGTGCCGGTGATTACGATTGCGGGTCTTCAGCTCGGCTCGATCATTGCCTTCGCGATCATCACCGAGACCGTCTTCCAGTGGCCGGGCATGGGGCTAATGTTCATCCAGGCGGTGAGCTTCGCCGACATCCCAGTGATGGCTGCCTATCTGGTTCTGGTCGGCTTCTTCTTTGTCGTCATCAACCTCGTTGTCGATCTCCTCTATCACGCTGTCGACCCGCGGCTCAGGATTGATCGCGAGCGAGTCGGCGTTGGTTGAGGGGGTATTAACGGCGGCTGCTGCAGTACGGCTGCCGCCAAGGTTGCGGCGTGTCCTCGACAGCGACCTCTGGTGGAGTTTCCGCCGGTCACCGGTAACGGTAGCAGCCGCAATGGTGGCTCTGATGATTATCGGCGGCGCACTTTTTGCGCCGTGGATCGCGCCGCACGATCCGTGGGATCCAGCATCGTTGAGCCTGCTCGACGCGTCAAACCCGCCAGCTTGGCTCGACGGCGGCAGCTGGACCTACCCGCTCGGGACCGACAACCAAGGCCGCGACGTGCTCTCGGCGATCCTCTATGGTTCGCGCCTGTCATTATTCGTCGGTTCGGCGGCGGTGCTCCTGGCGTCGCTCATCGGCGTGACCCTGGGCCTTCTCGCCGGTTGGTACGGCGGCCTCACCGACACGATCATCATGCGGATCGCCGACGTTAAGCTGAGCTTCCCGGCGATCTTGCTCGCACTGCTGATCGACGGGGTGGTACGCGGAATACTGCCGCGAGACGCTCAGTCGGAAATTGCTTCCTATGTGCTGATTGCGGCGATCGCACTGTCGTTTTGGGTCCAATATGCCCGCACGGTGCGAGCGTCGACCTTGGTGGAGCGCAATAAAGAATACATTGAGGCAGCGCGGATCATCGGTGTTCACCCGGCAAAGATTGTTCTCGGTCACCTGTTGCCGAATGTGATCGGGCCGGTACTGGTAATCGCCACAATCAATTTGGCGCTCGCCATTCTGACCGAGGCCACATTGTCGTTTCTCGGGGTCGGGTTGCCGCCGACCCAGCCGTCGCTCGGCACTTTGATCCGCAATGGCAACGACTATTTGTTCTCGGGCGACTGGTGGATCTCGATTTTCCCGGGAGTCGTGCTGGCGGTTCTGATCCTGTCGGTCAATCTCCTGGGCGACTGGTTGCGCGACGCGTTCAATCCGAAACTGCGCTGACATGCCGGAAGCGCTTTTGCGGGTCGAGAATTTGCGGGTTGAGCTTCCAACCCGGCGGGGTATGCTGACCGCAATCGACGATATCAGTTTCGCGATCGCCCCGGGCGAAGTGTTGGGCATTGTCGGTGAATCGGGCGCCGGCAAATCGCTGACCGGAGCCGCGATCATCGGCCTGCTCGAGCCGCCGCTGCGCATTGCCGCCGGGCGGATCACGCTGGCGGGCCGGCGGATCGACAAGCTGCCCGACGAGGCGATGCGGCGGATCCGCGGCCGCGAGATCGGCGCCATCTTTCAGGACCCGCTGACCAGCCTCAACCCGCTCTATACGATCGGCCGGCAACTCGTCGAAACGATTCGCACCCATCGCGATGTTAGCCCTGCTGCAGCCCGTGACCGAGCATTGGCGCTACTGGCCGAAGTCGGCATCGCCGGCGCCGAAACACGCATTAATCATTACCCGCATCAATTTTCCGGAGGCATGCGTCAGCGCGTCGTCATCGCCTTGGCGATTGCCGCCAATCCCCGGCTGATCATTGCGGATGAGCCGACAACCGCGCTCGACGTGTCGATCCAGGCGCAGATCATAGCGTTGTTGAGGCGGCTATGCCGCGATCACGGTACTGCCGTCATGCTGGTCACTCATGACATGGGGGTGATCGCCGAGACCGCGCATCGGGTTGCCGTCATGTACGCCGGACGCATTGTCGAGATCGGCGAAGTAACCGAAATCGTCGCATGTCCGCGGCACCCCTACACGCGTGGTCTGATGGATTCGATCCCGCGCATCGGCGGCCGCCGCCAGCGGCTTCGCCAAATCGACGGCGCAATGCCGCGGCTGGGTGCAATTCCGCCGGGCTGTCCATTCAGCCCGCGCTGTCCCGAGGTGGCCGACCGTTGCCGACGGCAGCGGCCGGATCTGCTGCCGGCGATCGGTACCGAGGCGGCGTGCTGGCTTTACGACAAGATGCTGTTGCCGGAGAAAGAGACCCTCGATGGCTGAGCCGGAGACCCTGCTCCATGTCGAGGAGTTGCACCGCTCTTTCGACGTATCTCTCCCCGCGCTCGAACGGCTGCTCAAAGGCAAGAAGCGGGCGACGCTAAAGGCTGTCGACGGTATCAGCTTCACGATGCGCCGGGGCGAGACTTTCGCGCTGGTCGGCGAATCCGGCTGCGGTAAATCGACCGTCGCCCGGCTCGTCGTCGGACTTTACCGCCCGAGTGCTGGACGCGTCGTCTTCGCCGGTCAGGAACTCGCCCGGCTGAGGAGCCGCAAGGCGGCGGCGCCGGTGCGCCGGCGGCTGCAGATGATTTTTCAGGACCCCTATGCGAGCCTCAACCCGCGCTGGCGGGTCAAGCGAATTATTGCTGAGCCGCTGCGCACCCACCGGCTCGTCGCAAGCGAGGCGGCTCTGCGTGAGCGCGTCGCCGAATTATTGCTACAGGTACGTTTGTCTCCGGCAGACGGCGAAAAATTTCCGCACGAATTCTCCGGCGGCCAACGGCAGCGAATTTCGATCGCGCGCGCGCTCGCCTCGAATCCCGAATTCCTCGTCTGCGACGAACCCACCTCCGCGCTCGACGTCTCCGTCCAGGCGCAAATCCTCAATCTGATGAAGGATCTGCAACGACAACTCGGACTGACCTATCTGTTCATCTCGCACAACCTCGCGGTCATCTACCAGATGTCGGACCGCGTCGGTGTCATGTATCTAGGGCGGCTCGTCGAAATCGCCGCCGCCGAACGGCTCTTCGCTGCGCCACGCCACCCTTACACTCGATTGCTGCTTGACACGATACCGAGCATTGAGATTACCGGCCGAGAGCGCGAACCGGTGGGCGGTGAAGTACCCAATCCGATCAATCCACCCCCGGGTTGCAGCTTTCACCCGCGCTGTCCGTTCGCTTTCGAGCGCTGCCGCCGCGAGCGGCCCGAACTGATCGATGTCGACGGGACGCTCGTTGCCTGTCACGCCGCCGAAGAAGACCGGTTGCCGCAGGCGCGAGTTTATACGGAATATGAGACTTCCATCCCGTAGCCGTATACAATCGCTGATATCTGACGGGAGAATGCCGCCTTCTATGGATGTAACGGTCTTTTCCCAAACCCAAGTGTTTCCACAAGCGGCAATTAGCACAGGCCCGCGGCCAGCACGGTAAGCTCCATCTAAGCGGCAGGACTATATGAGAAGTTCCCCTGGTTGCCCTACGGCCGCCGCCGCAGCGAGGAGGCCATATGGCCGAGGGTCAGCCGGCCTTGAGGCGCCAGCCGCCCGTGGCGTCCCGCTCGATCACCGTCGTGCGCAGGCCGAACGGTTCGGGCGTCATGCCGCGGATCCAAAGCTCTACGCGGGCGACGTCGATTGTGACGAATATGGCGCTCGATCGATCCGGCCCGGCAGGAAAAAAGGCATCATAAGCGGCCGTCCAGCGCCTGCGGATCTCGGGCTTGCCCTCGGCAAGGCTGGCTTTCCCGGCGAGCGCGACAAAGGCGTCGTCGGGATCGTGCTGGAAGATGACGGAGGTGTGGCCGACACCGCGCATGTCGGCCACCTTGGGCGAGCGGCCATCGGTCATGAAGCGGAGCGTCCATTCATCCACATCGGCGGCATCGCGCGGCACCCGGCCCATCGGCCGGGGCCTGATATCGCCCTCGCCAGCGGCGGTGATTGTGTCGTTGCTTTGGATCGAGGCAAAGGGAGATAAACCCTTTCCCTGACGCGAACGTCGACCGTGAACACACCCGGTCAGGGAGCTCACGGGAACCACCAATAAGCGCTTGCCGTATCACCAACAGGCAAGCGACCAGATCCGGATGCTCTGTTGCCCACAGCTCCGGCAGTGGCAGATCTGAGCATACCAGCCGGGGCCGAACTCATCAAAGCCCTCATGCGCGGTATCCTCCCCGCAATCCTGGCAGAAGCGCCGGAACCGATCGGTTCGATCGTCCGAAGGTGTCTCGCCGCGCCAAGCAAGCTCCGAGACTGATGACCAATCTCCGAACGCCGCAACCATACGCTGCCAGCGGCTCAAGGGAATCGCGCCGCCACGACCGGCAGGCGGCAGCCTCGGGGCAAGACAAGGTTCGTCGCTCCCGAGCAGGAGACGAACAGAGTAGTGGAGCCAAAGCCCTGTCGCAGAGTGACCAATGTGGTCGAGGAGGTTGCGGACTGTGAGAGGCAGGGCGGACCGGGCGATCATCGCGTCCTCCTACGCGGCGATAATAGCGCGCCATTAAACATGCCAGACGGATTCTAGAGCTGTTCGTACATTCCCGCCGCCGAACTCAAAATCTGTGGCGCCGGATCGGGCATCTGCATCGGCTCCAGGCAAGACAAGCCGAATTGGGTACCTGCGCGCTTCGGTCGACTTCACGTTGGCATCTGCATGGCAGCATCGGGCACAAACGATCGCGGTGCGAAATGCCAAAGAAGGTTTCGGCCGCCGGAGCGATCAACTGGAACGGCTCCGACAACGGCGCGCCGTTCGGACGCACCGATCGTCACGGCCGACCTGGTGAGACTATGAGACGGTCTTGCTCGAAGGGCTGCCTCCCCGCATTGTCTCAGCGCCACAGGATTGGAATACCGCCATGGGATCGATGTTCAACCCCGATCGACGGCCGAACGTTGCGGCGGCGCGCTTCAGCGCGTCGAGGCTGGGTATTCTCAGCATTCGTTGGTGGGAGACGATCAGCCTCTCGTTTTGCAGGCGCCGCAGCATGCGGTTGGCATAGACCTCAGAGATGCCGAGCGCGTCGCCCAGCTCCACCTGGGTCACGGGCAGCCGATAGTTATGGTCGGCCGTTTCGCCCACCAATCTTAGACGCTCGAACATCTCGCAAAGAAGATGGGCCACGCGTGCATAGGCATCGCGGCGGCCGATCGTGGTGATGCGCTCACGCAGAATGGCCTCTCGCTGAAGTGAGCTCCACCATAGCCCGACAGTCACCCGCGGACGATCGATTATCTCCGCGATGAGCCGGTCGCGATCGATCCGCGCGACGGTCGTGGGGCCGAGGGCAAGAATCCCATGATCGGCTGCGTTGAGCAGGAGGCTGTGCAGCTCGGACATGTCGCCTGGAAACATGAAGTCCAAAATCTGCCGGTTCCCGTCGGGCAAGATCTTGTAACGGCACGCATGTCCTGCGGCCACGACAAAGACCCCGTTAGGCACCTCTCCTTCTCGAATGATGTCCGAACCTGCTGGAAATTCGTGATGCCGAAAAACAAGGCCGTTCAACCATTCTTTGTCTTGACCAAGCAACGGGAGGAAGTGCTCAAGTTTCATGATCAACGGCGTCAACACGGCGATCCCCATTCTTGCGGGCGGTTTGCAGTGCCTCGCCTCCCCGGTGTCGCTGCCTCGTCTCCTCACTCGGCCCTTCGACCAGCCGGGGGGACCGGCCACTCGAGGTCGATGTGGATCAAGAGCGAGGGAGGCTTGCCGGTGGTACAAGGCCCCGCAGAACCAGATCGGTTGGCCAAGTGGTATCATAGCTTGCTTCCCGTTGGTGAGCAGTCTATCTCGCTGAGGAGGCGTGGATGGTCCCGGGCAAGACAGGCCCTAAGCATAAATGCGCGCAGACTCGTGGTGGCGATCAGGACGCAAACGCCTGTCGAACTCCCCTTCCTCTCCGCTTGAACGGGCATCCGCCAGTACTGAACCCCGATGCCGCCTACCTCCCCTGGCCAGCGCAATTGGCACCTTTATACCCGCTAGTCGAGTTACGGAGATCGACCTCAGGATGGCGAGTGATGCGCCGACGCCATCTCAAGGCACGTGAACACCGCGACTTTGACGGCACCAAGAGGAACGTGAGGAGATCACTGCTGCCAATACGCCAGCGAGCACCAATATCGCCAGCGAGGCCGTCAGCAGTCCGCACGTTGTGAGGGCCGCGATGATCAGAACATCGACAACGGAGGACAGGACGAACCAGCGGCTTTCGATGACGGGTCCTTATGCCTCGGAAAACAGGGGCGGGCGTTGACCCAGATCAATCGATCGCCATTGCGCCGGAACCCGTGACGCGGTTCACTTCTGCCACAGGATCAACGGAAGCTCGGCGGGTACCCGCACGCCCGGATAATGGGGCACGATCCGGACGGTGTACTCCTCCACCGGTCGGGTCGTCGGTGCGGTTCCGGTATAGATATGACCGTTCGTTGCGCCGATGATTGCTTCGCCACGCAGGAGTTCGCCGAGGAAGGGTGCCTCGGCGTCGCGCGGATCGGCGTAGAGCTGAACTGCCACGTCGCTGGGCACAATCTCCCCGAGATAGACCGGCACCGAGAAAGACCAGGCCTCGCCGTCACCGGAGAGGCTCGTTTCTCCGATGTGAAGCCCCGACCAGTGGCGTCGCAACCGAGCCTCCCAACTGTGCATCGCCCGTGCCGGCTCACCCCCGTCGGCGGTGCGGCGGCGCAGCTCGGCTGCCCCGACGAGGTAGTACTGCTCGACATAGTCGCGCGCCATCCGGCTGCTGCTGTAGGTTGGGGTCAATGACGCCATGCTCCGGCGCACGCGTTCGAGCCAGCGCCGCGGCATTCCGGCCGCGTCGCGCGCGTAGAATTCCGGTATCACCTCTTGCTCGAGGATCGCGTACAAGGCCGCGGCGTCCTCGGCATCTCGTTCACCCTCGGCGTATTCACCGTCGTCGCCGATCGCCCAGCCGAGCTCCGGCGCATAGGCCTCTTCCCACCAGCCGTCGCGTTCCGAGAGGTTGAGGCCGCCATTGACCAGCACTTTCATCCCGCTCGTGCCGCACGCCTCCCAGGGCCGGCGCGGGGTGTTGATCCAGACATCGACACCCTGCACCAGCTCCTGGGCGAGGGCGATGTCGTAGTCTTCGAGGAAAACGACGCGCCGGCGGAACTCCGACTGCTGCGCGAGATCGACCCACTCGCGGATCATTTCCTTGCCCTCATCGTCCGCCGCATGTGCCTTACCGGCGAGCACCAGCTGGACCGGCTGGGCCGGGTCGTTCAGCAGGCGGGCGAGCCGCGCCGGATCCGCGAGCAGCAGGTTCGGCCGCTTGTAGCCGGTGAAACGCCGCGCAAAACCGAGTGTGAGCGCGTTGGGATCGAGCACGTTCGCCGATTGTGCAACAATCTCGGGCGGATAGCCGCGGCTGCCGAGCTGCCGGGCCAGCCGGGCGCGCACCTGTTGGATCAGGGTCTGCCGCTCTGCGCCGGCCATGACCCAAAGCTGCTCATCCGAAAGGCTCGCGATCAGATCGGGAAGCGCGTCCGGGACGCCGCGCCAGCGCTCCTTGCCGCAGGCGGCCGTCCACAGATGGTCGGCGCCCGCCGAATCCCAGCTCGGGACATGGACGCCGTTGGTGACGTGACCGACCGGCACCTCGACCCCCGGCCAGCGCGGAAACAGCGGCTGAAAGATATGCCGGCTGACCCGGCCGTGCAGCCGGCTGACGCCGAAGGTCGACATCGATCCGCGCATCGCCAAATACGCCATATTGAAGGGCTCGTTTCCGTCTTCGGCACGGGCCCGACCCAGCGCCAGGAATTCGCCCAGCTCGAGGCCGGCCTCGGCGAGAAAACCCTCGACGTAGCGCGCATATTTGCCGAGCGCGTCGGCCGGGAAGCGGTCGAACCCGGCCTCTACCGGCGTGTGGGTGGTGAAGAGATTTCCGGCGCGTGTTGCCCACAACGCCTCCCGGAACGAGAGACCCGAACGCCGCATGTGGGCTCGCGCCCGCTCGAGAACGGCGAAGGCGGCATGACCCTCGTTCAGGTGGCAGATTTCGACCTCTGGGGCGAGCGCCTCGACCGCCCGCCATCCGGCGACCCCGAGAACGACCTCCTGCGAAATGCGGATTTCGGTCCCGGCGTCGTAGAGCTTGCCGGTGATGCCGCGGTCGGCCGGGCTGTTGACCGGGTCGTTGGCGTCGAGCAGGAGTAGCCTGACGCGCCCGACCTGCGCTTGCCAGACGCGCAGCGACACCGTCCGTCCAGGCAGGTCGAGACGGATGCGGAGCCAGGAGCCGTCCGGCCCCTGTGCCGGCTCGATCGGCATCGAGCCCGGGTCGTTGAACGGATAAGCCTCGTGCTGCGCCCCCGCGGCGTCGATGATCTGCCGGAAATAGCCTTCCTGATAGAGCAGACCCACGCCGATTACCGGTATGCCGAGATCGCTCGCCGTTTTGACAAAGTCGCCGGCGAGGATGCCGAGCCCTCCGGCATAGAGCGGCAGCCCCTCGCCAAGGCCGAACTCCATGCTGAAATAAGCCACACCCGAGAGGGCAGCAGCGCCGTGCGCGGACGAGAACCAGCTCGGCGCCTCGAGATAGGCTTGCCGGGTGCGCGCGAGCCGCTCGAGCTCGGCGACGAACGAACCGTCTGCGGCGAGCGCCCGCAGCCGCTCGGCCGAGATGTCCTGAAGGATGACCCAGGGGTTTCGGGTGCGGCTCCACGCCTCCGCGTCGACCCGTTCCCACAGCCCGTCCGTCTCATGGCTCCAGGTCCAGCGCAGGTCGAGCGCAAGCTCGCCGAGCGCCTCGAGCCCGGCCGGAAGGTCACGTGTCGGTGATGCCGGCATTCGTTGTTATTCGGTTGTTATAGCGGCTGCGATTCGTTGATCGCCGGCCGAAAATTCGTTGATACGGCGGAGCCCAACCTGAGACCTAAGTAACTGAAATAACGACTTATTTTGCAGGACGATCAAGGCTTTTTGACGGCGAGTACGCGATTTTCGTTGTATTTCGGACGCACCTCGTCGGCGCTTTGCATTCGGCAGAGCGCATGAGCCGCGATTGGGCTCATTGACCTGCATCAATGAGGAAGTGTTTTTTCTCGCCTTAAATGACCATCGCTAAGGAGGAGGTTTCAACGGACCCGATTTCGATGGATGCACTCGGTGTTAAGCTCGCGATCGAGCGGGAGGCCCTGGAAGGGATCATCAGCGGCTTGGCGAATCGCGGGTACCGGGTCATCGGTCCGACCGTCCGCGATGGCGCCATCGTCTATGACAACGTTAGCCTCCTCGACGATCTCCCGGTCGGATGGACCGATCGGCAGGATGCCGGGCGTTATCGGATCGAGCGGCGCGCCGACGCGGCGCTGTTCGGCTACGCGGTGGGACCCCATTCCTGGAAACGATTTCTGCACCCACCTGTCGAGCGACTCTGGCAGGCCCGCCGCGAGGGGGATGGTTTCTCGGTCGTCGAGAACGAGGAGGTAGCGGAACCGCTCGCCTTTATCGGTGTCCGTGCCTGCGAGTTGCGCGCGATCGCCATCCACGACAGGGTCTTTCTCGCAGGCCAATACCTCGACAAGGCCTATAAAATTCGCCGCGACCACGCCTTCATCGTCGCGGTCAATTGCGGTCAGGCGGGCGGCACCTGCTTTTGCGTCTCGATGGATGCGGGGCCAAAGGTCGAGGTCGGTTTCGACCTCGCACTGACGGAGCTCATCGAGGAGGATTGTCATCTTTTCGTGGTTGAGGTCGGCAGCGCCGCGGGCTTTGAGCTGCTCAAGGATCTGTCGCACCGGCCCGCAACCGAGAGAGAAATCGCCGCCGCCGAACGGATCGTCGACCAAACCAAGGGTCAGATGGGTCGATACCTCGACACCGACGGGCTCAAGGAATTGCTTCAAGCGAACCCCAACCACCCACGGTGGGACGAGGTCTCTGAACGGTGTCTCACCTGCGGCAATTGCACGAATGTCTGCCCGACCTGCTTTTGCACGACGGTCGACGACACGACCGATCTTTCCGGCACAACAGCCGAGCGGGTGCGGCGCTGGGATTCCTGTTTCACCTTGGACTTTTCCTACATTCATGGCGGCAGTGTGCGGAGTTCCGCAAAATCGCGCTATCGCCAATGGATGACGCACAAGCTGGCCCACTGGGTCGATCAGTTCGGCAGCTCAGGGTGCGTCGGCTGTGGGCGTTGCATTACCTGGTGTCCGGTTGGGATCGATATCACCGAGGAAGCCGCGGCGATCCGAGCGTCCCCGGGGCCCTCACCGGAGCGATCGCGAAGGGCTGCCGATGCAGGGACTTGAACGCATCGTCCTCGATCAGCCGTTCTTCGCCGGCCTCGGCCCCGAATTCGGTGCCGCGATCTCCGGCTGTGCGCGCAACCTGCGTTTCGCGGCCGGGGACTATCTGTTTCGCGAAGGCGAACCGGCCAATGAATTCTATCTGCTGCGGCAAGGCTCGGTGGCCCTCGAGCTGCATTCGCCCGGTCAGCAGCCACTGGTCGTTGCGACCTTGCGCGAGGGCGACATTCTCGACGGGTCGTGGCTGGTGCCGCCCTATCGTTGGACGTTCGATGCACGCTCATCGGAGCTCGTCCGCGTGCTCGGGGTCGATGCCCGATGCCTGCGAGAGAAATGCGAGGCCGATCACGATCTGGGTTACGAGCTGATGAAGCGTTTCGCCGGCGCCATGGGGGAACGGCTGCGCGCGATGCGTCTGCAAGTGGCCGATGTTTACGGGCCACGACGCTCCTGAGGCCTGGAACGACGGCCAGGCGCCGTCGCCCGACAGTCTCCTTCCGTTGCCTGTTCGCGTCGGTCGAGTCCGCCGTGAGACGGCCGATGTGGCAACCCTCGAGCTGAGGCCTGCTTCGGCCTTCGCCTTCGCCGAGGGGCAATTCAACATGCTTTACATGTTTGGGCTGGGCGAAGTGGCGATCAGTATCAGCGGAGACCCGGCGGAAGAAGGCCGGATCGTGCACACGGTGCGGGCAGTCGGCGCCGTCAGTAGCGCGATCACCCGGCTGCGCCGCAATCAGGTCATTGGAGTGCGCGGACCGTACGGCTCGTACTGGCCCGTCGCCGAGAGCGAAGGCAGCGATATCCTCATCGTGGCAGGCGGGCTCGGTCTCGCCCCGTTGCGCCCGGTAATCTATCACGTGCTCGCCCATCGTGAGCGTTACGGAAGGGTCGTTGTGCTCTACGGCACGCGGAGTCCGGCTGACATCCTCTACGGGGGAGAACTCGAAGCGTGGCGGCGGCGTCTCGATCTCGACATTACGGTCACGGTCGACCACGCCGCAGCGGATTGGCGCGGCAATGTCGGTGTGGTGCCGGCCATGATCCCGCGCGTGCCGGTCGATCCGGGCCATGCCGTGGCGATGGTGTGCGGGCCGGAGATCATGATTCGGTTTACCGTCGATGCGCTGCGCCAGCGCGGGCTGGCGGAGGACCGGATCTTTGTTTCGATGGAGCGCAACATGAAATGCGCGATCGGGCTGTGCGGGCATTGCCAGTTCGGGCCCGCCTTTATCTGCCGCGACGGGCCGGTCTTCCGCTACGACCGCATCGCCTCGGTCTTCAGCATCCGGGAGATCTGACGTGGCACGGCGTGCCCGACCCCGCCTCGCGGTGTGGAAATTCGCATCTTGCGACGGCTGCCAGCTTAGCCTCCTCGACTGCGAGGATGAACTGCTCGCTGTTGCCGGAAAGCTCGACATCGCCTATTTCGCGGAAGCGTCGCGGCGGATGTTGCGAGGACCGTACGACCTGTCGCTGGTGGAAGGCTCGATTACGACGCCGGCCGATGCCGAGCGTATCCTCAAGGTTCGTCGTCTCTCCCGGCAGCTGGTGACGATCGGCGCTTGTGCCACCGCGGGCGGGATCCAAGCCTTGCGGAACTTCGCCGATGTCCGCGAGTTCGCGGCCGCCGTCTACCCGCACCCGGAATATCTGAAGGTTCTCGCCACCTCGACGCCGATCAGCGCCCATGTGCCGGTCGATTTCGAGCTGCGTGGCTGCCCAATCGACAAGGGCCAGCTGCTCGAGGTCATCAAAGCGTTTCTGATCGGGCGTAAGCCCTCGATCCCCGGCCACACCGTGTGTCACGAATGCAAACTCCGCGGCACCGTCTGCGTCATGGTCGCCCACGGGACCCCCTGCCTCGGTCCCGTCACCCAAACCGGCTGCGGAGCGATCTGCCCGGCCTATGGCCGCGGCTGCTACGGCTGCTTTGGGCCGGCGGAGAGCCCGAACACTGCTGCGATTGCGCGCGAGTTCTCCTCACTCGGCATGGAGCGTCGCGATATCGCTCGGGTCTTCCGCACCTTCAACGCGGCCGCCGAGCCGTTCCGGAAAGAGAGCGAGGCCCATGGCGAATAAGACCATCCGCGTCGACTACATCGCGCGGGTGGAAGGGGAGAGCTCGCTCGAACTTCATGTTCGCAACGGTGCGGTCGATGCGGTGCGTCTCAGCATCTTCGAGCCGCCGCGCTTCTTCGAGGCGCTGCTGCGCGGACGCGGCTTTGATGAGGTGCTCGACATCGTCGCTCGCATTTGTGGGATCTGTCCGATCGCCTACCAGATGAGCGGCGTGCACGCCGTCGAGGACGCGCTCGGCATCGAGGTCGACGCGCCTATCCGCGCCTTGCGCCGACTGCTCTATTGCGGCGAATGGATCCAGAGCCACGCGCTGCACATTGTGATGCTGCACGCTCCGGACTTCCTCGGCTACCCGGATGCGATCGCGATGGCGCGCGATCATGGCGACGCGGTGCAGCGCGCGTTGGCGCTCAAGAAGACCGGCAATGAGCTCTTGCGTCTGCTCGGAGGTCGCGAGATCCATCCGATAAATGCGCGCGTCGGCGGGTTCTATCGAGTTCCGAGCCGCGCCGAACTGGCGCCGGCGGCCGAGGCGCTGAAGCATGCGCGCGATCAGGCGGTCGAAACGCTGCGCTGGACAGCGGGCTTCCCGTTTCCGGAATTTGTCCGCGACTACGAGTTCGTGGCGCTCCGCCATTCTGACGAATACCCAATGAATGCCGGAAGGATCGTCTCCTCGGCGGGTCTGGACATTGCCGCCGCCGATTACGAGACCGAGTTCATCGAGCGTCAGGTGCCGCACTCGACCGCGCTTCATTCGGTATTGAAGCGGCGCGGTGCCTATCTTGTGGGACCGATGGCGCGCTATGCGCTCAACCGGGATCGCTTGCCGGCCGAAATCCGCAAGCTTGCCGATGACGTTGGGCTAGAGTCGCTGTGCCGCAATCCGTTCCGCAGCATCCTCGTTCGCGGAGTGGAAGTCGTTTATGCCTGCGACGAGGCACTGCGTCTGATCGCCGGCTACGAGCCGCCGCTGCGGCCCTTTGTCCCGCCGGAGCCGCGTGCCGCCGTTGGCTACGCCTGCACCGAGGCGCCTCGCGGCATCCTTTATCATCGGTACCGTATCGATACCGACGGGACGATCCTCGATGCTTCCCTCGTCCCGCCGACCGCCCAAAATCAGGGTGTCATCGAAGAGGATTTGCGAGAAGTCGCGACCGCCGGCCTCGATCTCGTGGAGGAGGCGCTGAAGGCCCGCTGCGAGCAGAGCATCCGCAACCACGACCCGTGCATCTCCTGTGCCGCGCATTTTTTGAAATTGCAAGTGCACCGGACATGACCGGCAGCAAGCAGCCTCTGGCGCTCGTCACCGGGATCGGCAATCCGGACCGCGGCGACGACGGCTTTGGGCCGGCGGTCGCCCGGCGGCTCCGTGGGCGTGTGCCTTCCACGGTCCGGGTCCTCGCACGCAACGGCGACGCTCTCGCGCTGATTGAGGATTGGAACGGTATCCCCTGTGTCATTGTCATCGATGCGGTGGCGCCGATCAGCCAACCGGGCCGGGTCCATCGTCTCGATCTCACCGACAGTCCGCTGCCGATCGGTTTGGCGCCACGTTCGAGCCATGCGTTCGGCGTAGCCGAAACTGTCGAGCTGGCGCGCAATCTAGGCAGGCTGCCCCGGCGTCTCGTCGCTTACCTCGTCGAAGGCGAACAATTCGCAACCGGGGCTCCGCTGTCGCGGACGGTCGCCGAAGCCATCGAGATGGTAGCGGAGCGGATCGTCGCGGAGCTCTCGGCGATATTGGAAGCAAAGGGAGACGCCTTAGATGCATGAGACGGCACTGGTGCGTGACGTCGTCCGCCGCATCGAAGATCTCGCCCACGCGACCGGCGCGCAACGGGTCACGGGTGCTAAGGTCTGGCTCGGTGCGCTCAGTCACCTTTCGACCGAACACTTCCGCGAGCATTTCGCCATTGCGGCTCAGGAATCGATCGCTGCCGGAGTGACGCTTGTGATCGAGGTGTCGAACGATCCCAACGACCCGCACGCCCAGAATGTCCGCCTGGTGAGCGTCGATCTCGACGAATAAGCCGATGCGTCAGGCGTCACGGAGCGTTACCTCCTCGGTCGCTTCGACACGGCGGGAGAGCCGCCGACCATCACCCGTGATTCAAGGCGCGGCGCACGAGGCAGAGAAGCTCCTCGGGCTGGTATGGCTTCTCGACGATCGCGAGCGCTCCGGCAGCTCGAGCCCGGTTTGTGGTCATGGCATCGATCCGTCCGGTGATGACGATAACCGGAAGCATGTCGCCGCGGCGACGGATGGTTTCGAGAAGCTCGATACCACTCAGTCCGGGCATATGGACATCGAGGATCAGGCAGTCACCCTCGTCGGCTCCACCGGTATTGAGAAACTCCTCGCACGATGCGAACTCTCGCGCGTCGAAGCCCTCGCATTCGAGCAGAAGCCGGAGCGAATCCCGCACTCCCGCATCATCGTCTACGATGAAAATCATCGGTCTTTTCCTGCCTGCACTTCGGGCCGATTTTCGCCGGGTTGTGCTCGGCCGCCTTGATCTGGATCAGCTACATCGGCAGGTAGAGACGTTCGACATCGGAGCGCCGACAGAGCTCAGTTCCCGATCCCAGGAGAGCGGCCGCTCCCGCCGCCAAACCAAAGCGGACGGCTTCGCGCAGCGCCAGTCCGCGGGAGAGGCCGAGAACGATCCCCGCGAGCATGCTGTCGCCCGCGCCGACCGTGCTTCTCGCCTGGACCGGGACCGCGGCGAAGCGCGCACACTCCTCCGCGGTCACCAGCAATGCGCCTTCCTCGCCAAGCGACAGTACGACGATCTCGCTGCGGCCTTGCTCGATCACTTCTCGCGCAGCGAATTCCTGCTCGAACGGGGTGCCGATTTCTCGGCCCACCAAATCCTGCAGCTCTCGCAGGCTCGGCTTTAGCAGATAGATCCCGTGGCCGGCCCGTTTGAGTGCGGCGCCGGAGGTATCCAGGACGAGACGCTTGCCGAGCGTCTGCGCAAGCTCAGCCACTCGGGCATAGAAATCCTCCGGCACGCCGAGCGGCAGACTGCCGCTAGCGACAATGTACGTCGCTTCTGCCGCCACTTCTGAAAGCTGGTCGAGGCAGCGTTCCTGGTCTCGCTCGGAAATCTCGGGACCTGGCAAGATGAAGCGAAACTGCTGCCCGGTCCCGCGGTCCTCGACGGCGAGGCTTTCGCGCGTGAACCCGGCGATCGCGATCGGCTGATGAGGCACACCTTCCTGACCCAAGAGATGCCGGATCATCTCACCGGCAGGCCCGCCGACGGGAAAGACTGCGACCGCATCGCCACCCAGCGCATGGACCGCCCGCGCGACATTGATCCCGCCGCCGCCGGGATCATAACGCGGGGGCGCACATCTCATCCCCGACGGCGGTCGCGTAGCCTTTTTGCTCGAGCAGAGCTTTCAAAGCCTGAAATGTCTCCGCTCCATAGCGCAGCGCCTCGGCAAAGCGTGGCGCCCCGACCGGAACGATCATGAACTCCTGGAAATCGACGTTGTTGTCGGCATGCTTGCCGCCGTTCAGCACGTTCATCGGCATCGGCAGGCGCCGTGCCGCCGGCCCGCCGAGATAGGCGTAGAGCGGCAATCCGACGGCGGCCGCGGCCGAACGGGCCACCGTCATTGATGCGCCGAGGGATGGCGTTGGCGCCGAGATTGGCCTTGTTCGGTGTGCCGTCGAGTTCGATCAGCAATCGGTCGATCTCGGCCTGACGTATCGGGTCCACGCCGACGAGGCGTGGGGCGATCTGATCATTGACCGCCGCCACGGCTTTGAGCACGCCCTTGCCCCCGTAGCGCCCGGCGTCGCCGTCACGCATCTCGACAGCTTCGTTCTCGCCCGTCGATGCACCGGAGGGGACCGATGCCGAAGCGCTGATCCCCGATTCCAGCCCGACCTGCACCCGCAGTGTCGGATTGCCTCTCGAATCGAGGATTTCCAATGCACGCACCGAATAGATGCTCCGAGTCATGGCGGCCTTGCTCACTAATCCGATCACAGAATGTTATCACCCGACATCCCCCAGATGGCCATGCGCGGTTGCAGCTTCGTCGGCAAGGGAGAGCAACGGTCGCCGATCGCGGTCGGACTCATAGCCCAACGTATCCTTCCAGGATCTTGATGTAGTTCGCACGCTCGAAGATATCCGGTTTGTGAACCCGGCTGCGGCTCAGCGCGCCTCTAATTTGGTCGAGCGAGTCGATTTCGCGGGCTGACAGCCAAGATTTGAGGCCTATGAGGAGGCTTTCCATGTATCGCACGCCATGTCTTAGGAGCGCTGAGGTGGTCATCACGACATCAGCGCCCGCCAGGAGGTACTTCAAGACCTGCTCGGAACTCTCGACTCCAGTGCTGGCAGCAAGTGAAGCGCCTATACGGCCCGACAGAAGGGCGATCCACAAGAGCGGCAGTCGAATCTCATTGCGCTCACTCAGTTGCAGATCGTTGCGAAGTTGCAGCTGTGACAGATCGATATCTGGCTGGTAGAAACGGTTGAACAGGACAAGCGCGGCGGCGCCGGCACGGTCGAACTCCTTCGCCATATGCCCAACCGCGCTAAAGTATGGACTGAGCTTTAGCGCTACTGGGATCGCGACAGCGGCCCGCACCGCGTAAAGGATGTCGAGGTAGCGCTGCTCGACCTCGCGACCCGTTAAAGAGAGGTCGGACGGAATGAAATACACATTGAGTTCAATCCCTTTGGCCCCAACCTCTTCAATCTGCTTCGCATATCCGATCCAGCCTTCGTCGGTGGTGGCGTTCAGGCTGGCGATTATGGGAATGGCGACCGCCTCGACCGCACGGTCGATAAGGTCGAGGTAATGGTCCGGCCCAACCCGATAGTTGGCTGGTTGAGGGAAGTAGCTAAGCGCTTCGGGAAAGCTGTCGCTTCCGGTGCCAGTAAGATGATCGTAGCGCTGGGCCTCTGCCTCGATCTGCTCTTCGAATATCGAAGGCAGGACGATAGCGGCTGCGCCCGAATCCTCGAGCTGCCGGATGTTGCCAAGTTCGGCCGTGAGGGGCGAGGCTGAGGCAACGAGTGGATTCTTGAGCTCAAGCCCCATATAGCGTGTCGATAAATCCATGTGGTGCAATTCCCGCAGAGCGGTTTCTACAGCCGTGGAGTTAGGTGTCCCGCGTATTGAAGACGCGTCGGTAAAACCCCGGATCGTCGAAGATCGCAGCTTTCAAGGCGCTCGAGCTCTCTTGGCTCATGCTAAACCGCTGGATATCGCTTGCTCCTGCAGGCCGACATCGTCAGCATTGGGATGGAATCGCCTGCCGTCTCGTGCAGCAAGGTCTTCGTATTGCCGGTATTTCTCCGTAACCACTGCTTGTGCCATAGCGAGCAACGCTTCAGCGTCATAGGGTTTCGCTCTAGCCAGCGCGGTGTAACGAACTTCGTTGTAGGCGTAATCCTTGAATGAAATGGTCGGGCGCGGCGAATCCAGGCGGAACGGATTTTCGCCAATGGTTCGCATAGCCGGGTTGTAACGGAAGAGGGGCCAATATCCGCTCGCCACGGCAAGGTCCTGCTGCTTCATGCCGTATCGCATGTCGATGCCATGGGCGATGCAGTGGCTGTAGGCCAGGATCAGAGACGGGCCGTCATAGGCTTCTGCCTCGCGGAAGACCTGGAGCGTTTGCTGCGCGTTGGCGCCCATCGCGACTTGCGCGACATAGACACTGCCGTAGGCGATCGCCTGCAGTGCCAGATCCTTGCGGGCGACGCGCTTGCCCGCAGCTGCAAACTTCGCGACCGCACCCAAGGGCGTCGCCTTCGACGCCTGGCCCCCGGTGTTGGAGTACACTTCAGTATCGAGCACGAGAAGGTTGACGTCCCGGCCCGTCGAGAGAACATGATCGAGGCCGCCATAACCGATGTCGTAGGCCCAGCCATCGCCGCCGACGATCCAGATGCTTCGCCGCACCAAATGGTCAACCACCGAGAGAAGTTCGCGCGCTGCCTCGCTATCGATTTTCAATAGCTTCGTCTTGAGCTCCGCAACACGAACGCGTTGACCGCGGATTTCTGACTCGCGGATCTGCGAGGCGCTCAAGATCGCCTCCGCAATATCCTGGCCAACCTCCGGAGCCAGCCGCCGGAGCAGGGCACGCGCGAGCTCGAGATGCTTATCGGCAGCAAGCCGGAAGCCGAGCCCGAACTCCGCATTGTCCTCAAACAGAGAGTTCGACCATGCCGGCCCTCTCCCCTCGCGGTTCTTGGCCCAGGGTGTGACGGGTAGGTTAGCGCCATAAATCGAGGAGCAGCCAGTGGCGTTGGCGATCTGGAGCCGGTCGCCGAACAGCTGCGAGAGCAGCTTGAGGTAGGGCGTCTCGCCGCAGCCGGCGCAGGCGCCGGAAAATTCGAACAGCGGCTCGAGAAACTGCACACCCCGGACATTGGCGAAGTCGACCCGAGCACGGTCGTTCACCGGCAGCTGCTCGAAGAACGCGATATTGTTCCGCTCAGCCTCGAGAAGAGGCGCCTTTTCGGCCATATTGACGGCTTTCACCCCGACTTCGCGGGGGCTGACCGCCGGACAGGCCTCGACGCAGAGGCCACAGCCCGTGCAATCCTCTATATAAAGCTGCAGTGTAAAATGTGCTTCCGGATAGCCGCGGGCGTTGACCGGCGCGGACTTGAACGAGGCGGGTGCCCCCGCGAGTTTGTCCTCGTGAAAATATTTGGCGCGAATGACACTGTGCGGGCAGACAAAAGCGCACTGGCCGCACTGGATGCACAATCCGGGCTCCCATACCGCGATGATGTCGGAGATGTTGCGCTTCTCCCAAGCGGCCGTGCCCGAAGGGAAGGTGCCGTCGCTGGGTAGCAGGCTGACCGGTATCTCGTCGCCACGCCCCATCATCATGGCGGCGGTCACCCTGCGCACGAAGTCCGGTGCATCGTGGGGCACGATGGGTGGCCGATCGATGACGTTCGTCGCGGTCGGCGGAACCCGGACCTCTTTCAGCTGCTCCAGCGTGGCGTCGACCGCCGCGTAGTTCTTGCGAACCACAGCCTCGCCCTTGCCGGCATAGGTCTTACGGATCGCTTCCTTGATGTGCTGTATCGCACTCTCGCGCGGCAGCACACCGGAGATTGCGAAAAAGCAGGTCTGCAACACTGTGTTGATGCGCACGCCGAGACCCGCCTCGCGTGCAACTCCGGACGCGTCGATGACGAAGAAGCGCAGTCGCTTGTCGATGATCTGCTGTTGCACGGACCGGGGAAGGTGGTCCCACACCGCGTCCGCGGCGAACGGGCTGTTGAGGAGGAAAACACCACCCGGCGCCGCCAGTCGCAATACATCCTGGCGCGCCAGGAACCCAAATAGATGGCAAGCGACGAAGCCGGCCGAAGCGATCAGGTAAGGTGCACGGATCGGCTCCGGCCCAAAGCGCAGGTGCGAAACGGTCTGGGCGCCCGATTTGTGCGAGTCGTAGACGAAGTACGCCTGAGTGTAGAGCCCGGCATCCTCCGCGATGATTTTCGCGCTGTTCTTGTTGGCGCCAACGGTCCCGTCGGCGCCAAGACCGTAGAACACGGCCCGCGTAACCGTCGGCGCTTCGACCGAGAACGCAGCCTCGACCTCGAGGCTCGTGTGGGACACATCGTCGATGATGCCGACTGTGAAGCTGTTCTTGGGGTCGGGTTTCTTGAGCTCGTCGAACACGGCCTTGGCCATGGCCGGCGTAAAATCCTTCGACGAAAGGCCATAACGGCCGCCGATCACGCGCGGCATGCCCTTCCGCGCACCCCGCGCCACTGCCTGCGCCAGGGTGGTGACCACGTCGAGATACAGTGGTTCCCCGGTAGCTCCCGGCTCCTTGGTCTGCTCGAGCACCGCGATCGCCCGGCAACTCTCGGGCAGCGCTGCGAGAAAGTGCTCCGCGGAGAACGGGCGATAGAGCCGAACCTGGAGGACGCCGACCTTTGCGCCGGCCCGGCGGAGCGCATCCGCCGCCGCGCGGGCAGTCTCGGCTCCTGACCCCATCAAGACCATTGCATGCTCGGCATCCGCTGGCCCCTCGTAATCGAAGAGGCGGTATTGCCGCCCGGTAAGTCGTTCGAAGGCATCCATCCTCGACTGCACGATGCACGGCACCTCGACGTAGAACGGGTTGACCGCCTCGCGCGTCTGGAAAAACGTGTCAGGGTTGTGCGCGGTCCCCCGGATAAACGGGTTTTCGGGGTTAAGCGCTCGGGCCCTATGGGCGCGCACCAGATCGTCGCTGATCATGGCGCGGATGTCGGCGTCGCTCAGCGGGCTCAGCGTGTTGATCTCATGAGAGGTGCGGAACCCGTCGAAAAAATGCAGGAAAGGAACGCGTGCCTGCAGCGTAGCGGCCTGGGCAATCAAGGCCGCGTCGTGCGCCTCCTGTACCGAGCCTGATGAGAGCAAGGCGAATCCGGTCGTCCGCACGGTCATGACGTCGGAGTGGTCGCCGAAGATGGACAGGGCCGAAGTGGCGACCGAGCGCGCCGCCACATGAAAGACCGTCGCGGTCAGCTCACCCGCGATCTTGAACATGTTCGGCAGCATCAGCAGGAGACCCTGCGAAGCAGTGAAGGTCGTGGTCAGGGCGCCCGATTGCAGCGCGCCGTGTACTGCTCCCGCGGCGCCACCCTCGCTTTGCATCTCCTGCACCACCGGCACATTGCCCCAGATATTCTTCACCCCTTCGACAGCCCATTGGTCGGCGAGCTCGGCCATGGTCGATGACGGCGTGATCGGGTAGATTGCGCAGACCTCATTGACACGGTAGGCGACATGGGCGACCGCCGTGTTCCCGTCCATTATCGTCCGAATGCCCATGATCCTTTCCCCGCGTCCTTGCAATCAGCCGATCAGCCCGGCTCGGCGATCATTTCAATGGCGTGGCACGGGCATTGCTCGAAACAGACGGCGCAGCCCGTGCACTTCATATAATCGTAACGGTAGTATTGACCCGGGCCGAGCTTGATGACCGCGTCTTCCGGGCAGGCGGCGTAGCAGTTGTCGCATTCAAAGCAGTTGCCGCAGGAAAGGCACCGCTTGGCTTCATGGATCGCTTCCTGCTCGCTGAGCCCTGCGAGCACCTCGTCGAATCCACCGATGCGCTCTTCGGGCGCTAGCTCCCGCTGCGTCGACGGCACAGCATCAGCGTAGATCGGCAGGTTCAGCATCGCAAAATCTACCACCGGGTGTTTCGCGGGCTCGTCGCAGGCGCTGCCGCGGAGCCAGGCGTCGATGTGACGCGCGGCCCTCTTGCCGTGGCCGACGGCCACGGTCACCGTGCGCTCGGCCGGTACCATGTCGCCACCCGCGAAGATGCCCGGATGTCCGGTCATCATGTTCGGGGCGACGATGACCGTCCCATCCGGTTGGAATTCGATCCCCGGAACCTTTCGGAGGAAGCCGCTGTCGGCGTCCTGGCCGAGCGCGAGCACGACCGCGTCGGTCGAGAGGGTTTCGAACCGCCCGGTCGGCCTTGGCCGGCCCTCATCGTCGAGCTCCATCACTTCGACCGTGACGTCCGATCCGTCGATCGCCTTGATGCTTGTCAGCCACTTGATCTTGACGCCCTCCTCGAGTGCCTCGTCTGCCTCGAAAGCCAGCGCAGGCATGTGCGCGCGGTCGCGACGGTAGACGATGAGCGCCTCGTCGGCGCCAAGACGCCTCGCCGTGCGCGCCGCGTCCATGGCGGTATTGCCGCCGCCGTAGATGACGACCCTGCGGCCAAGGCACGGCGGCTCGCTGGTCTTCGCATCGCGCAGGAACGAGATGGCGTCGAGCACCCGCACCGCATCGCGGGCCGGGATATCGACGTGCTTGCCGATATGGGCGCCGATCGCGATGAAAACGGCGTCGAATCGTCCTGCCGATTTTTCTATGAGTACATCCTCCACTTTCCGGTCGAAGACGATCTCGACGCCCATGGCCTCGATCCGTCGGACCTCCTTCAGCAGCTCCTCTCGCGGAAGACGAAAGGCCGGAATGCCAAATTGCATCATGCCGCCGGGCAGCGGCCCGGCTTCGTGGATCTCGACCGTGTGACCCAGGCGAGCGAGGTGATAAGCCGCGGAAAGCCCGCTAGGTCCGGCGCCGACGACGAGGACGCGTTTGCCGCTCGGCGGCCCTTCGATCTTGAAGGCCCATCTTTCTCTTGAGGCCAGATCACCGAGAAAGCGCTCGACCGCGTGAATGCTGACTGCCGTGTCGAGGTCTTTGCGGTTGCAGGCGCCTTCGCAAGGGTGATAGCAGACGCGGCCGTGCACGGCAGGCATGGGATTGTCGCGAACGAGCACCTCCCAGGCGTCGCGATACTTGCCAGCTTGCGCCAAGGCGAGCCAGGCCTGGATGTTCTCGCCGGCGGGACACGCGTTGTTGCAGGGCGGCAGCAGGTCGACGTAAATCGGGCGCCGGGTTCGAACAGGGCCTGTCCCCTTCTCCCGGGTCAGATCCAGGACTGGCGTCATATCATTTGGTTTGGCCCTCATCGTCCGATCGCTCCGCAAGCATCAGCGGCTGGTGCGGCTCACTGCAGCACGAATCCGTATTTGTTTGTCGCGCGGCGGCTGTACCGGTCTCCTCGAGGAAGCCAACCATTGGCGAGAAATTCGAAGGCTCCGTCATCGCCGCCGCTCACGATCAACGCTTCGCTGATTTCACCGCCGTATTGCAGATAAGAAATATCGCGTGACGCCGGCATCCGATTCTCCTGTGCGCCAGGGAAGCTACGCCGTCGTTGCCGCGGAAGATTTGACCTGCATCAATGCCAGTCACTTTATCGGGGGCGGATTATGCCCGCTCACGATGGAGTGGATCCGATGTCGGCACAATCTTATGTCCGCTGGTTCAGCGATCTCAGGCTGAAGGACGTCCCTTCAGTAGGCGGGAAGACGGCGTCGCTTGGGGAACTTTATTCGCTGCTGGGCGGCCGCGTGCCCGAGGGCTTTGCGCTGACGGCGCAGGCCTATCGAGACGCGCTCGCCGGAGCTGGGATCGAGGGCGAGTTGCGCCGGCTCTTATCGGGCTTCGACCATCACGACGTGGCGCTGCTCGGCGAGCGCGCCGCCGCTTCTCGCCGGCTAGTTTACGAGGCGACCGGCGCGGCGCATCTCCGCACGGAGATCGCCGAGGCCTACCGCGCGTTCGAACAAAAATGCGGAGCGAACGCCGCTGTCGCAGTGCGCAGTTCGGCGACGGCCGAGGACCTGCCGACCGCGAGCTTTGCCGGGCAGCACGATAGCTTTCTGAATGTGCGCGGCGAAGACGAGGTGGTCGAGGCCTGCCGGCGCTGCTTCGCGTCGATCTTTACCGACCGCGCCATCGTCTATCGTATCGATAACGGCTTCGACCACTTCAAGGTCGCACTGTCGGTTGGGGTCATGAAGATGGTCCGCTCCGATCTTGCGGCAAGCGGTGTGATCTTCACCCTCGACACCGAATCCGGTTTCCGCGACGTGGTCTTCGTCACCGGGTCCTGGGGTCTCGGCGAGAACATCGTGCAGGGCAAGGTCGATCCAGACGAATTTTACGTCCACAAGCCGACCTATCGTCAGGGACACCGCGTTGTGCTGAGCCGCTCGCTCGGCGACAAGGAACTAAGGCTCGTCTATGCGAGCGGTAAAGGCGACGCGACCACCCGCAACGTGCCAACGCAGCAGGCCGAGCGCGAGCGCTTTTGCCTCGGTGATAGCGAGGTGCTGGAGCTGGCGGACTATGCGATCCGCATCGAGGACCACTATTCGAAGCTGGCCGGCCAGCCGACGCCGATGGACATCGAATGGGCCAAGGACGGCGAGGACGGCAAGCTTTATATCGTCCAGGCCCGCCCTGAGACGGTCGCCTCGCGCCGGGCCGCGGGCGCCTTCGAGACCTATGCGCTGAAGGGTACGGGCGCGGTGCTGGCCACCGGCCGCGCGGTTGGCGAGAAGATCGCTTCGGGCGCGGTCAGACAGATCACCGACGCGCGCGAACTCGCGACATTCCAACCGGGCGAGGTGCTGGTTGCCGAGACGACCACCCCCGACTGGGAGCCGGTCATGAAGACCGCGAAGGCCATCGTCACCCGCCGCGGCGGGCGCACCTGCCACGCGGCGATCGTCGCCCGTGAGCTCGGCGTCCCGGCGGTCGTCGGCGCGGAAGGGGCGACTGAACGGCTTGCGACCGGACGGCTGGTGACGGTCAGCTGCGCCGAAGGCGAAGCTGGCAAGGTCTATGACGGCGAGCTGCCGTTCGAAGTGACGCGGGTGCCCGCCGGCACGCTGCCCCGGCCGCGAACCGCAATCATGGTGAATTTGGCCAATCCCGAACTCGCCTACCACACGGCAATGCTGCCCAATGACGGGGTCGGGCTCTTGCGGATGGAATTCATCGTCAGCGAGCACATTCGCGTCCATCCGATGGCGCTCGTCTCCCCCGACAAGGTCACTTCCAAGACGGCCCGCGCTGAGATCGCCCGGCTGGTGCGAAACTATGCTCAGCCAACCGATTATTTTGTCGAAAAGCTGTCGGAGGGCATCGGCACCATCGCCGCCGCGTTTTATCCAAAGCCGGTCATCGTGCGGCTGTCGGACTTCAAGACCAACGAATATGCGAGCCTCCTCGGCGGCGCCGGGTTCGAGCCGAAGGAGGACAATCCGATGCTCGGCTTCCGTGGCGCCTCGCGCTACGCGCACCCGGCCTACGCCGCCGGCTTTGCGCTCGAATGCGCGGCACTTGCACGGGTTCGCAACGAGATGGGGCTGACCAACCTTCTCGTGATGGTGCCGTTCTGCCGCCGCATCGCCGAGGCCAAGCAAGTGATCGAGACGATGGCGCAGCACGGGCTGAAACAGGGTGATGACGGGCTCGAGATCTACGTCATGTGCGAGATCCCCAACAACGTGATCCAAATTGACGCCTTCGCCGCTTTGTTCGACGGCTTTTCGATCGGCTCCAACGATTTGACCCAGCTCACTCTGGGCGTCGACCGCGACTCGGAAATCGTCGCCTTCGACTTCGACGAGCGCGACCCCGGCATGCTCGAAATGCTGCGGCTCGCGGTCACCGGCGCCAAGCGCAACCATCGTCACGTCGGGATTTGCGGCGAGGCGCCCGCGAATTATCCGGAGATAGCCCAGTTCCTCGCCGGGCTCGGGATCGACTCGATCAGCGTCACCGCGGCGAGCCTGTTGCGCACAATCACCGCCGTGCACGAGGCGGAGCAGGCCTCGGCGAGTCGCCCGGTTGCCGCCCAGTAGGGGGTCTCCATGCAGGCAATCGTCACATTGACGATGAATCCGGCGCTCGACATCGCCACGTCGACGGATCGGGTCGTGCCGACCCATAAGCTTCGCTGTACGCCGCCGCGCTATGATCCCGGAGGCGGCGGGATCAATATCGCTCGGGCGGTTCACGCGCTGGGCGGTGACGCCGTCGCGATCTTCCCTGCCGGCGGTGCGGCGGGTGAGATGATCCGACATCTGTTGGACGAGGAAGGCGTCAGCTACGATGCCGTCGCAATTGCCGGGTTCACCCGCGAAAGCCTCGCGGTCGAGGAGCGCGCGAGCGGCAACCAGTTCCGCTTCATGCTGCCCGGACCCGAAGTCTCCGAGAGAGACCAGCAGCGTTGTCTCGATCAGTTGGTGCTGCGGGCGGCCGGTGCGAGCTACATCGTCGCCAGCGGCAGTCTGCCGCTCGGCGTGCCCGATGATTTCTATGCGCGGGTGGCAGCTCTCGCCAAGTCGCTGGGCAAACGGGTGGTTCTCGATACCTCCGGCTCGGCGCTCAAACAGGCGGGCGGCGGCATCTATATGCTGAAGCCGAGCCTGCGCGAGCTGCAAGATTTGGTCGGGCGACAAATCCGCACCGAACGCGAGCAGGAACAGGCGGCGCGCGACGTGATCGAACGAGGGCGCAGCGAGATTGTGGTCTTGTCGCTCGGCGCCGACGGTGCGCTGCTGGTGACCGCGGACAGGTGCGAGCGCTTCGCCGCGATCCCGGTCGAGGCGAGAAGCTCAATCGGCGCGGGGGACAGCATGCTGGCAGGCATTGTGCTCGGTCTTTCCCGCGGACTGCCCTTGCACGAAGCCGTCCGTTTTGGCATGGCGGCGGGGGCAGCAGCGCTGTTCGGGCCCGGCACCCAGCTATGTCGGCGGGCCGATGTCGAGCGCCTACACCAGCCGATCAGCGGGGATCAAATGACGAGGAGCCAATCATGAAGCGAGCCATCGTAGCGGTGCGCGCCTTGGAAATCCTCGATTCGAGAGGCAATCCTACAGTAAGAGTGCAGGTCGAACTGGAATCGGGGATCACCGCATCGGCCTCGGTGCCGTCCGGAGCATCGACCGGCGAGAACGAGGCCGTCGAGGCGCGCGATGGGGACGCAAGACGGTATGGCGGCAAGGGCGTGCTCAAAGCGGTGGCCGCCGTCAACGAGGTGATCGGCCCACGCCTGGTAGGCGTGGATCCGACGCGGCAACCCGAAATCGACCGATTGCTGATCGAGCTTGACGGCACGCCGAACAAGTCCAAACTCGGCGCCAACGCCATCCTTGGCGTTTCGATGGCGGTCGCCCGTTCGGCCGCCGCCGCTGTCGGGTTACCGCTTTACGCTTATCTCGGGGGCCCGACGGCACGGCGCCTGCCAATGCCGATGATGAACGTTTTGAACGGCGGCAAACACGCCGACAACAGCGTCGACTTTCAGGAATTCATGATCGTGCCAGTCGGAGCTCCCCGCTTTGCCGAAGCGCTGCGCTATGGGGCGGAGACGTTCCAAGCGCTGAAATCTCTGCTGGCGAAGAAGGGCTATGCGACCGCGGTCGGGGACGAGGGTGGTTTTGCCCCCAACCTCGCAAGCAACGAGGAAGCATGCGAACTTCTGGTTGGAGCGATCTCCGGATCCGGTTATGTACCGGGGAAGGATGTCGCACTCGCGCTCGACGCGGCAGCGAGCTCGTTCTACGCCGACCAGCTCTATCATCTCGACAAATCGGGCCAGGGGCACAAGACCAGCGCCGAAATCAACGATCTCTACGGGAGCTGGGTCGACAAATTCCCGATTGTCTCGCTGGAGGACGGCTTGGCAGAGACTGATTGGGCGGGCTTCCGCCGGCAGACGGCACGCCTCGGGAACAGGATCCAGATCGTCGGCGACGACCTGTATGTGACCAATACCGCCTTTATCCGCCGCGGCATCGCCGAACAATCGACGAATGCTGTGCTCATCAAGCTCAACCAGATCGGCACCGTCAGCGAGACCATTGCCGCTGTTGAGCTGTGCCGTGAGGCGGGCTGGGGTTTCGTCGTGTCGCACCGGTCGGGGGAGACCGAGGACCCGTTCATTGCCGACTTCGCAGTCGCCATGGGCGGCGGGCAGATTAAAACCGGGTCGCTCTGCCGCAGCGAGCGTATCGCAAAGTACAATCGGCTGCTCGAAATCGAGTGGGAGCTCGGCTCCGCGGCAATTTTTACAAACCCGTTCGCAGCGCTCGGGGCGGCCTCGCCCGCAACGCTCGCGTCACGTTCATCGCCTACTTCGCCATCGCCCTAAGGCGGGCGGGAGCAAGCTGGCGCCAAATTCCGCGCTCGGTCCGGGACGCTTTAATGGGTTTTTTGTTGACCTCGAACAAGGCGGCGGGGCAGCTTCGAGCGTCAGGCTCGCGCTTTCGTCAATAATTCGCAGGGCACAGCAATGTCGTCATCGCTCAGAGTAATGGTCGCGTGCGCCGCCCTCGTCACCTGGCTGCCAGCTCAGGCGCAATATTTGGGACTTGGGCTCGAGACCAGTGTCGAGCTGACAAAGCAAGACCTCGACATCATCCGTCACACCGTCAACGAGCAGGTGCACGGCAAGCTGGTCGGCACCACCGCGAAGTGGAGCAATCCGGAGTCGCAGAATTCCGGCAAGATAGCGCTCGTCAGGAAATTCACGCGAAACGGCCAGCAATGCGAGACCCTCGATTACAGGTTGATAACTAAGCGCACGCCGGCCGGGCCAGAGCATTACAGGCTCAGCAGCTGTCTGCAGCCCGATGGGCAATGGCGGCTGATCTAAGTTTAAGCTCTGCCCTACCCTGACCGCACGGACAGCCCTTGCATGAGGGCCGCCCGCGGCGTCAGGTTCGGCCGCAAAATCTGCCGTCGATGTTCAACGCGTGTAATGCCCGTTAAAAAACCTGTAACGAAGGTAATACAATCGCATAGATGCAGCAGCTTCCCGCCCGCTTGCGCGCCGCCTTCGATCGCCTCAACGAACGCGCCTTTGACCCCAAGACGCTGACGAATTGGCCTAAACTAAAAAACCTTCTGGGGAGCCCTGCAGCGCGATCCTATATCATCGGGGCTATGCACCTTGAACTGACGGACGACGAAGCCGCAACCCTCGTCAGAGAGCTAAACGACATCATTGACGGCGACCGCTACTTTCTGTCGCCACGCATCAAGACGCTGCGAGCGATCCGCGCCAAGCTCAGGCCGGAGCCGGTCCGCGAGCCGCTACCGCCGCCGAAGATATACGCCCCGGCGCGAGCAACCCTAGCTCGAAAAGGCCGCGCCGGCCGATAACCAGCGAAAATGGCCCACTTCAAATTAGAGACTGAACTTTCAGGGCTCCTGTGCGCCTTCGAGGGCCAAGAACTCGAATTTCGCTACAAGTCGCCTGCACCCGTTTTGGTGACTTTCAAGGAGCGCGAGCGGACTGGTGACGTGGTTTGTACAGCGCTAACTGTTCGAGATATGGAGCCCGAATTTAATTCAGAGATCATAAAAGTATATGTGGAAATAATATTAAAATCTTCGAAATCAGAGACGACACCAGAAACATGGTTGACAACATATTTATTGATCTGCGCACTGTTTCTCGATCAACCATAACTGTCTTCAACTGGACAAACGGACCAGACAGTCCGCCCGATCCGTGCCCCAGTATAAGATCTAATGCTTCGTACTCAGAAGACGGGGAAATGTGGTTCCAATATTATCAGGCTAGGAGGATAAGGTTGCTCACCTGGGCGGCAACTCACAGTATCTATGCAAGAAACGCCGAAATCGATGAAGTAGTGCGCAAGGTAGAGGCGGGGGTCGATGAACCGCTAGGCCGACAATTGTTCCATGAGGCCTGGAGCCAGATAGGTATAAACCCGCGGAGCGCGTTAGTCATAGGGGTTGCGGCTGCGGAGGTAGGCCTAAGGAGATTGATCGGTACCCTCGTTCCGGCTCAAAAAATACAGAGGCCGTCGGTGCGGAAGATCTTACGTGACTTCCTACCGACTTTGCCGGTGAGGGCGCAATGGTCTGACGGCGGACCAATTACGCCACCTCCGCAACTCATACGTCAGATTGAGAAGGCGATTAAGTACCGGAATGAGGTCGTGCATGTCGGGACGCCGCCGCCCAGCCCGGAAGAACTCGCCAAGATGCTGCGAGCTATCAGCGACCTTCTCTGGATCTGCGATGTATATTTGGGGGAGCGTTGGGCTATCAAGCACGTCTCACCGGAAACAGTAAAGAACTGGCAAGCGAAGGGCAGCTAGGGGTTGTTACCGTGGGGCCGTTATAGGCATTGGGCAAGACGCCGCCAATCGTGAATGAAATCTCAGTCCCGCCCACCGATGACGCTTGGCGGTGCCGCCGCTGCCCAAGTCCGGCTGATCGTTTGGTGTAAGGCTTGCCAGCATGGGTCGAGCCCAACAGCCCAACTGAATACGACAACCTGTTACTCGCGGGGATCCCAGAAATAATCAGATATCAGTCCGCCCCACCCTATCACTTTGCTGATGGTATCAGTGAACGCCCGGTCATTGCCGGTGGTTTCGGCAAGCCCAGGATGTCGAGCAACGTCGAGGCGACATCCGAAAGACGGCCGTCTTCGAGGTAAGGGATCGGAACGGGCGGGTTCACGATAATGAACGGCACAGGGTTCAGTGTGTGCGCAGTGTGTGGCCCGCCCGTTTCCGGGTCGCGCTTCATCTCGGCATTGCCGTGGTCGGCGGTGATAACGAGGGTGCCGCCAGCCTGCTCGACTGTCTCGGACAGTCGGCCAAGGCACGCATCCACCGCTTCGACCGCCTTGATTGTGGCGTCGAGACAGCCGGTGTGCCCAACCATGTCCGCGTTGGCATAATTGAGCACGATAACATCGAATCGGCCGGCGCGAATTGCGTCGACAACCTTGTCGGTGACCTCGGGAGCGGACATCTCGGGCTTCTGGTCATAGGTTGCGACCTTGGGCGAAGGCACCATGATCCGCTCCTCGCCAGGAAACACAGCTTCCCTCCCCCCATTGAAGAAGAAGGTGACGTGCGCGTATTTCTCGGTCTCGGCGATGCGGAGCTGCGTCAGTCCGGCCCGCGAGATCACCTCCCCAAAAGTATCTTTGAGGTCTTCGGGCGGAAACAGCGTGCGGAGAAAGGGGTTGAGCTCGACCGAATACTCGACAAGCCCCAGCGCCGCTGCAAACGCTATCCGCTTTGGCCGTGAAAAGCCGGAAAAATCCGGGTCGAGCAAGGCGGCTGCGATCTCGCGGACCCGATCGGCGCGAAAGTTGGCGATCAGCAGGCCGTCACCGTCGCGCATACCCTTGTGGCCGGCGATCGTGGTCGGCGTAATGAACTCGTCGGTTTCCTCCCCGCCATAAGCGTCTTCAATCGCTCGCACCGGGTCCTCCGCGGTTTGGCCGGTGCCGCCCACAATGACCCGGTAGGCCTTTTCGACCCGGTCCCACCGCTTGTCGCGATCCATTGCGTAATACCGGCCGCAGATGGTGGCGACCCGCAGGTGCCGATACCCGGCAACATCTTTCTGAAACTGTTGCATATAGGATGCAGCACTCTTGGGCGGTGTGTCGCGGCCATCGAGAAATGCATGAACCGCCACCGGCAGGCCCGCCTCGGCGAGGATTCGCGCAAGCGCGGTGATCTGGTGTTGGTGCGAATGGACCCCTCCGGGCGACATCAGCCCCAACAGGTGAGCGGTGCCGTGGCTATCCTTCAGCTTGTCGATGTAAGCACAGAGCGCCGGCATTGCGGCGAGCTTGCCCTGGGCGATCGTTCGATCGATACGCGGGAGCTCTTGGAGGACGACCCGCCCGGCACCGATATTGGTGTGACCGACCTCGGAATTGCCCATTTGGCCGTCGGGGAGTCCGACATAATGCTCACTCGCTTGCAGATGCGAGTGCGGCCATTGCGCCAGGAGCCGATGCCAGACAGGCGCCCGCGCCCTCTCGATCGCATTGTCGTCGGCTTGCGGCCGCTCGCCCCATCCGTCAAGAATGCACAGCACGAGCGGCCTGGGACGAGAGCGAGATTTCAACACGGTCGAGATAGCGTCCTCGCGTGCGGCGTGAAGATTATCGCTGATCATGACGCTTATGTTATTTGACAGTTTACAGTTGCCTGGGATTGCGCGAACGACGACTGCTTTCCTGTCGCTGTCCATGCAGGCCGCTGATGCCGTGATCGAGCATCAGACGAATGGCGTCGATGACCGGCGCATCCCGCCCTACCGTGAGACCCTGGGTTCAAGTCTCATTTGAAGCGAGAGCCATGACTCCGGGTAGCTCGCGACCTTCCAGCCATTCGAGGAATGCGCCGCCCGCCGTCGAAACGTAGGATAGCTCGTCGGCGACGCCGGCGGCGTCGAGGGCCGCAACCGTCTCGCCGCCGCCGGCGACGCTGAGCAGCTTCCCGGCGCCGGTGAGCGCGCCGATCTTCTTCGCCACAGCCACGGTACCACGATCGAAGGGCGGCATCTCAAAGGCGCCCAGCGGTCCATTCCAGACGAGGGTACGCACCTCCCCGAGGAGTGCGCCAATGCGCGCCACCGTCACCGGACCCACATCGAGGATCATCATGTCGCTCGGAACCACCTCAATCCTAACCGTTCGGGTGGTAACACCCGGCCCGAGGGTGGGAGCGACCACCACGTCTTCTGGCTGGACAACGCGGCAGTTCCGCTGATGCGCCAGGAGAAGAGTCTCGCGCGCACTGTTAGCCATGTCGCGCTCGCACAGCGAACGGCCGATTTGCCGACCCTCGGCAAAAAGAAATGTGTTCGCCATCGCTCCGGCGACAACGAGGATATCGACCTTGCCGATCAGAAAGCGCAACAGATGGAGCTTGGTCGACACCTTGGCGCCGCCGATCAGCGCCAGAACGGGCCGCCTTGGCGTCTCGAGAGCTGCGGTCAAGGCTGTGAGTTCGGCCTGCATCAGCTTCCCGGCTGCATTCGGCAGCAACCGCGCCAGCGCGTCGATCGAGGCGTGGGCGCGGTGCGCGGCGGAGAAGGCATCGTCGACATAGACATCGCCCAGATCGGCAAGTGCACGCGCGAAATCGGGCGAGTTCGCTTCTTCCTCCTTGTGGAAGCGAAGATTTTCGAGGAGAGCCACCTGCCCTGGCTTGAGCGTGGAGACGACGCGCTTTGCCTCGACGCCGATGCAGTCCTCAGCGAAAACTACGTATCGGCCGCCAATCGCCCGGCCTAATGGTGCGACCAGCGGCCGAAGGGAAAAAGCTGGATCTCTCTTTCCTTCCGGCCGACCGAAATGCGACATGACGATCACTTTGGCGCCCTTGCCGATGAGCGCCTCGATTGTCGGCGCGAGCCGCTCGATTCGGGTCTTATCGGTCACGACGCCGTTCTTGATCGGCACGTTCAGATCGGCACGCAGCAGCACCCGCTTTCCGCGGACGTCGATGTCATCGAGAGTTCGAAATTTTGGCATGGGGTCTTACTCCATCAGGGATCGCACCAGCTGGATCGGCGTGCTCACCCAAATCGGCCGAAATAGGCCGCAACCTCGAGCATGCGGTTCGCGAAGCCCCATTCGTTGTCATACCAGGCGAGGACGCGGACGAACCGCTTGTCGAGGACCTGCGTCTGGGTCACATCGAAGGTAGCGCTGTGTGGGTCGTGGTTGAAATCGACCGAGACCGTCGGCGCCTTGTTGATGCCGAGAATCCCGCGCAGCCGGGCTGACCCCGCCGCCTCCTCCATCAGCGTATTGACCTCCTCGCGCGAAGTATCGCGTGCCGCGTCGAACTTGAAGTCGATCAGCGACACGTTTGCCGTGGGTATGCGGATCGCCGTTCCGTCGAGCTTTCCTTTAAGCGCCGGCAACACGAGGCCGACCGCCTTCGCCGCGCCGGTCGAGGTCGGGATCATCGACAACGCCGCCGCGCGGGCGCGGCGCAAATCGTGATGTAGGCTGTCGACCGTGTTTTGGTCGCCGGTATAGGCATGGATCGTCGTCATATAACCGCGCTCGATGCCGATGCCCCGTTGCAGTACATAGGCCACCGGCGCAAGACAGTTCGTGGTGCACGAGGCGTTCGAAATGACCTTGTGCTCGGGCGTCAGCTCATGGTGGTTGACCCCCATCACGACGGTCAGGTCGGCGCCATCGGCCGGCGCTGAGACCATCACCCGTTTCGCCCCGGCCTCGACATGCTTCGCCGCGTCCGCCCGCTTGGTGAACTTTCCGGTACATTCGAGCGCTACGTCGATGCCGAGATTGCGCCAGGGTAGCTGTGCCGGATCGCGTTCCGCGCTGACGGCGATCCTGCCGCGGCCGATATCGATCCAATTGTCGCCCGTCGTAATCTCACCGGGGAAACGCCCGTGGACGCTGTCGTATTTAAGGAGATGCGCATTGGTTGCGACGGCGCCGAGGTCATTGATCGCGACGATCTCGGCATCCTCGCACCTGGTCTCATGCGCCGCGCGCAGGATCATCCGACCGGTGCGGCCAAAGCCGTTGATGCCAATTCGTACCGCCATGGTTCGTCCTTTCGATTCAATTTACCAATCAGGATTGAATGCTCCGCAAGCCGATGCTTTGATTTAGATCAAAGCGCTCGTGCATTCACCGGCGATGATCCCAAAGTTGCCGGGGACAGGGCGTTGCGTTTGTGTTTGGTTGCGGTTCCGGACCCCTGGCGAGGACGCTGGTCGAAGATGCACGCCTTGTAATAGGACTGTGCAAGCGCGACCGGACTGACACCAAAGGTCAATCGCGCCAAACTGGCCTTAAACGCTCGATCGATGCTGACATAGGTATGATGCTCGGGAAGAGCCCACGAGGCGTTCGACGGCAGGGCGCCCGCCATATTACTGTCGAAAAGCGCGGTATTTCTGCGCCGGGCAATATCCCTGTGGCCGCGTCTGCTCCCGCCAGGGGCTGAGTCATTGGAGCATCCTTGTCTGCTGGACCGCAATTCTGGCGCGGCGTGCTGCGAGCAGCACCCGCCGCTGTCGATTTCACGCTTGCCCTAGAGCGTGCGGGATGCTGGCGAGCAGCGTTCCTTCGGTCACCGGTTTGTCGAGAAATGCCCGCACGCCCAGTTGCTCGGCCCGCACGCGGATCGCCGAATCTCCCGTCCTGTGATCATGATGATAGGCAGCTCCGCCAAAGCACCGTCTTGGGCCGCGAGAAAGTCCAGTCCGCTGGTCCCCGGAAGATGCTGATCCAGGATCAGGCAAGCCTTGTGACCGGGCACACGACCGCGGGCAAATTCCTCTGTCGAGGCGTAATCCTCGACCACCATCCCGTGGGTCTCAAGCAACAGCTTGAACGAAATCCCGTACCGCCCCGTCATCGTCGACCACATAGATGATCGGCTCGGTGACTACCTGCGCCTCCCGCCGCCTACCCCACAATCCAAATTGGGGCGCGGACCGGCACCTGGTATAGGGGATTACGCGTAGTTCGCTCAGCTGGAGTTCGGCGAAATACCGCAGGCGATCGCCAAGCGGACGAGTTCGGAGAGGCTACGTGCGCGGGTTTTTTCCATCACCCTTGCGCGATGGATCTCGACGGTGCGGGGACTGATCCCGAGTTCGTACGCGATCACCTTGTTCTGCTTGCCGGCGACGAGTAGGCTCGCTGAGCGGAGAAAGGCGCGCCTCGGCATCTGTGACCTCGATCCCGACCTTGTGTCTCCGCCAGCCGATTTCGAGCGCGCGCTCGACCGCGGCCAGGTCGTCGAGACCGGGACGCCGGGTCGGTTCTTCTCTGCGCCGGCAACCGTTCGCGCGCGCCAGTTCCTTCAGCGCTACGCCACTGCGACCGCCGCGATCGCAGTCAGTTAGGAGGATGCCATGATCGAGCCGAGCCCCCCTCCCGGCGAAATCGTGCTCGACGAGGTGGTACAACCCAGGAGGCCCTGGGGTCACCGCGTCGCCAAGGGTGATATCCTCCGGCTGATCGACCTCGAAGGGCAACAGGCAGTCGACTTTCTGTGCTACGACGCAGAGGACCCGACCGACCGCTACTGCGCCACCAACACGGTCAAGGTCCAGGGTAAATTGTTCGTCGACAAGGGCACGGTTCTGTATTCCGATCTCGGCAAGGCGCTGTTCACGGTCATCGAAGATACCTGCGGCCGGCACGACACGATCTATGGCTGCTGCAGCGAGCCCAACAATTTCCTGCGCTACGGCGTCCGTGGCACGCATAGCTGTTTCGCCAATTTCGTCGAGGCCCTGGCGCAGTTCGGGCTCGACCGCAGCTACATCGTCAGCAACGTCAACTTCTTCATGAGCGTGCCGGTCGCCGCCGACGGCGCGGTGGTAAATGTCTACGGGCATTCGAAAGCCGGGAACTATGTCGATCTGCGCGCCGAGCGCGACGTGCTGGCGGTATTGTCAAACTGCCCGCAGATGCACAATCCCTGCAACGCCTACAACCTGACGCCGATCCGCGCGGTCATCTGGCGGCCGGCGTGGAGCGACAAACCCCGGGGAGGAGAGCGATCGTGACTGTACCGATCTACCATCTGATCCAGAACGCGCCGAAGCCAGGTCGCGCCCTACAGCCATGTCGTCGAGGCAGATGGCTGGCTGTTCGTGACCGGCCAGCTCGCCACCGACCCGGACAACGATTCGCTACCGCTGCCGGAAGGAATCGCGGCGCAGACCCGCAAGGTGATGGATAATCTCAAGCGCGCGCTGTTTGGCGCCGGCGTCGGGTTCGAGCATGTTGTCTGCGTGCGCATCTTTCTCACCGATTTCGAGCGCGACTACGCCGCATTCAACCGGCTCTACACCGAATATTTCGAGCCCGACCGGCTGCCTGCGCGGACCACGGTAGGGGTTACGCATCTGGCGCGCGGCGGTATCGTCGAGGTTGATTTGATCGCTCGCCGTTCCTGAGCCGGAGGCCAGGTTTCTCGCGCAGCCTGGGCTCGGGATAGCGGCTCTTGTATGGGCCGCACCGTTGCAATTCTGACGAGGTATTCGACCGAATCGCGTAGGGAGGCGAACTTTCAGGTCGGCTCCGGCTCGGCTTGGTGATCAGAACCTGAGCGATCGGAGCCCCACCGTCTTCTCCATCAGCATCACTATGATCAGTGTGATCACGATGCTGACCGTGGAAACGGCTGCCGCGGTCGGGTCGAAGTCCCACGCCACATAATCGAACAGTTGGATCGGCAGCGTCTCCATCCCGATGCCCTTCAGCAGCAGGGACACCGCGAAAAGGTCGAAGGAGACGATGAACGCGAGCAAGCCGCCCGAGATCACTCCCGGCTTGATAATCGGCAAAGTGACACGGCGGAATGTTGTGAACCTGTTCGCGCCGAGACTGCGCGCGGCCTCTTCGAGGCTCGTATCGAAATTGTAGAGCACGGACGAGACCGCGAGGAATACGAACGGGAGCGTGATTAGCACATGGCCTACAACGAGTGCGCCCACCGTTTTGCCGAGGCCGATGCTGTAGAAGAAGAATAACAGCGCTATCGCCGAAAGGATCTCGGGCAACAGCAAGGGCGCGACGATCAATAGGCGCAGCCTGTCGCGCCATTTGCCGGCAAAGCGGACCACGTATAGCGCGGCACCGGTCCCGAGCAGGGTCGAAATAATCATCGCCGTGGCGGCGAGCCGCAGTGAAAGGAACAGCGAATCCATGAACGGCTTGCTGTTGAAGAAATGGGTATACCAGCGCAGCGAGAAGCCTTGTGGCGGAAAGGTTAGGAGCTCGCCGGCATTAAAGGACGCCAGGACAACGATAACGAGGGGCAGCAGCAGGAAGCAGTAGGCTGCGGCGACGAAACCGAGGAACAGCGCCCGTCCTGCCGCGGTCCGCAGCTTTACCGCCCGCATTGTCATCGGCTACGTCAAACCTTTCATCAAGCGTCCGGTCACTCGGATGAAGATATAAACGACCGCCGCCCCGCTCGCGGCGAGGATGAAGGCCAGCGCCGCTCCAAACGGCCAGAGAAAGGCGTCGATCAACAGCTGGATCACCAGAGTAGGCATGATCTTGATTTTGAGGGCACCGAGCAGGATCGGAATCACATAGGCGCTGATGGTCAGCACGAAGACGAGGATCGAGCCCGCCTGAATCCCTGGCAGGCTAAGCGGTATCACCACGCGTAACATGACCCGGGTGCGCGACGCGCCGAGCGACTGCGCCGCCTCCTCGAGCGCGGGGTCGATCGACTGGATCGAGCTGAGGATCGGCAAGATCATGAACGGCAGGAAGACATGCACCAACCCGACGCCGACGCCGAAGGCGTTGTACATCAGCATCAGCCCGTGCGGGAACAGGCCCAGCTTCTTCACCCCGTTGTTTATCAGACCGTTATTGGCCAACAGGATTATCCACCCGTAGCAGCGCACCACCACCCCGACCAGGAGCGGCGACAGGATGCCGACATAGAGGAGCCCCTTGAAGCGTGAGCGCGTGCGCGCCAGGTGGTACGCCACCGGATAGCCGATCGTCGCGCAGATGGCAGTGGTAACAATGCCGAACTCGATGGTCTGCGCCAACACCCCCAAATAATAAGGGTCGGTCAGCGCCTTGCCGTAGTTTGCGACCGTGTATCCCGGCGCAAACACGCTGGTCGTCGAGGGATTGCGGAAGCTCATCACCAGCATGTTGAGGTAAGGCGCGACCAGGAAGCAGCCCAGAAAGACCAGCGTCGGCACGATCAGCAGCAGCACCATGTTCGCGCGCAGCCATGTCGCGACGCGATGCCGGGTCTCGCGGGCGGCCGGCGCGCGCTGCAACGCCAGTCGGTGGGGCTCGACCGTCATTGGCGAATGATCCACGCCAGATCGCCCGCAAAAACGCACCACACCTGGTCGCTGACGGCGCTGGCATGCCACGGCTCTTCCTGCACCTGGATGACCGAGCCGTCGGCGCAGACGACCCGATAGCCGGCGATGTTGCCGAGATAGAACCGGTCGCGGACCCTTCCGGCGATGCTGTTCACATTGCCGTCGTTTGACGGCTCGCGCTTGAGCTCGATCGACTCGGGCCGCACCACGACGGTGGCCGGGTTTCCTACCGGGAGGGTGAGTACGGAACGGCACCAGATCTCACCGAGCGGCGTTTCGACGGCATAGCGATCGTCACCCGTCCGCGCCTTGACGCGTCCGTCGATGAAGTTGGAGAGCCCGATGAAATCCGCTACCTCGCGGCTGACCGGGTGCGAATAGATCTCCGTCGCGTCGCCGAGCTGGCGAATGCGACCATTGAACATGACGACGATGCGGTCGGAAATGACCATCGCTTCTGCCTGGTCGTGGGTCACATAGACGGTGGTGATGCCGACCCGCTTCTGCAGGGAGCGGATGAAAAAGCGCATCTCCTCGCGCAGCTTGGCGTCGAGGTTGGTCAGCGGTTCGTCGAGCAGCAGCACCCTTGGTTCGATCACCAGGCTGCGGGCCAAGGCGACACGTTGTTGCTGCCCGCCGCTGAGCTGGCGTGGATAACGGTCCTCGAGCCCGGCGAGCTGAACAATGTCCAACACCTTGCCGATGCGCTCCGCCATTTCCTTGCGGCCGATGCGGCGCATCTCGAGGCCGAAGCGCAGGTTCTCGCGCACCGTCATGTGCGGGAACAGCGCGTAGTTCTGAAATACCATGCCGATATTGCGGCGCTCGGGCGCGAACGAGGTAATGTCGATGCCATCGAACAGGATCGCCCCGGCGTCCGGCTGAACAAAACCGGCAATGGAGCGCAAGGTTGTCGTCTTGCCGCAGCCGCTGGGTCCGAGCAGAGAGACAAGCTCGCCCTCGGCAATTTCGAGGCTCAAATCATCGACGGCGGTCACCTCGCCGAAACGCTTGGTCAAGCCGCTGATGGTCAGCGTCGTCATCGCAGGGCGCATCCGCGCGTCACGGGACCAGTGCGGCGCCAGTTGGCATCAGGCCATTTCTTTGTTCCAGCGCTCGATGATCACATCGCGGTTCTTGTTTGCCGTTTCCCAGTCGAACACGACGATGTCCTTCATCTTTTCGTCGCGCAGGGGGATCAGCGGCTTGAGATCGTCCGGGATCGATACGGCCTGGCTGCAAGGGGTCACGTAGAAGCCCCTGACCCATTTGAGTTGGATGTCCGGCCGCAGGATGAAGTTGATCCACTGGTAGCCTTCAGCCTTTTTCTTGCTGCCCTTGAGCATGTTGAACATTTGGTCGAACATGAAACTGCCCTCTGGGGGAAGGTTCATGGCAAGCTCGGCACCTTTCAACTTGAGCCGCGCCACAGCAGGAAAATCCAGCGGGCCGGCTGTGATCTCGCCCCGGGTCAACATGATCTCCATGGTGCCGGAGAAGTCGACTTGGGTAAACGGCTTGAGCTTGTGAATCTCGTCGAACGCCATATCCGTCTTGTATTCCGATCCGCCGTAGATCCGGGCGATCATCAGCAAGAACATCATGCCAGCGGTGTTGGTAATCGTGTAGAGACCGGTATGGCCTTTGAACTCAGGGTTCCACAAATCCTTCCATGAAGCCGGCGTCGTCTTGACCATGTCGGAGCGGTAAGCAACCCCGATCGGTTGCATCCAGCCAATCACGCCGTTGTCACTCGGCATCCGCGCGACGGGGAAAACATCCTTCAGATTAGGAACCTCGGAGATGGGCAGAGGCTCGAAAAATCCCTCGGCCCGCATCAATGCCGCCCAAATCGCATTGACCATCAGCACGTCGTAGGGGGGATTTTCGGGTCCCGAGGCGCGCAGCGTGGCCAGCCAATCCTTAGCGAGCCCGATGTCGAGCGTGGTCTTGATCCCGGTTTCCTTCTCGAATACCGGAATAATCTCCTCGCGCATGAATTTTTCAAAAGGGCCGCCGTAGGAGTTGATGACCAGCGGGTCTGCCGCTCGGGCGACAAAGGGAAGGCCAAGCGTCGCGGCCGAGGCCGCACCGGCAGCGCTCTGCAACAAGGTCCTTCGGCGGATGGATATCGTCATCTCGGCTCCCTTTCGATACGGGCACCCACGGCCAGTCAGGCCACTGCGGCACGATGCACAATGAGTGCCAAGCAAGACTTCGACAAGCCCACGCCGACGAGATGACCGATCGGCAGATAATGGTGCCTCGGCTGCAGCCTCGAATTTGCTGTTCGTCACTCTTTGAGCTGGTGCAAAATCACACCGACCAGCGACTAGGCGGACGAGCAGGGTGATATGACAGGATACGGCGATCGCTACCGGGTCGGCCTCGATATCGGCGGGACGTTCACCGATTTCGTGCTTCTCGACCAAGCGACGGGCGAAGTGCGGCTGCACAAATGCCTGACCACACCGGACGACCCGTCGGCGGGCGCTCTCGACGGCTTGGCAGAATTACTGTCCGCTGCCGATCTGAACATGGCGGACGTCGGCTCTCTGGTCCACGGGACGACGTTGGTCACGAACACGTTGATCGCGCGGCGCGGGTCGCGCGTCGGCTTGCTGACTACGCGGGGCTTCCGCGATATCCTCGAAATGGGCACCGAGCAGCGTTACGACATCCACGATCTGTTCTTGCAGTTCCCCGAACCGATTGTGCCGCGCAGTTTGCGTCGCGAGGTCGTGGAGCGCATGAGCCGCGACGGCGAGGTGGTCGTCCCGTTGGATTTGGAGCAGGCGCGCGCCGAGCTCGCCTGGTTGGTCGATGCCGGGGTCGAGGCGATCGCGGTCTGTCTCCTGCACTCGTACAAGAACCCCGCACACGAGGTCGCACTGGGGGAATTGATCGCGAGCGAACAACCCGGGATGCCGATGTCGCTGTCGAGCGCCGTGCAACCGGAGCTGCGCGAGTACGACCGCGTCTCGACGACAGTCGCCAACGCATACGTGCAGCCGCTGATGGGACGCTATGTGAGGCGCCTGGTAAAAGCGCTCGATGCTCGCGGGTTTCGCGGCCGCTTCCATCTGATGCATTCGTCCGGCGGGCTGCTGGCACCCGGCGTCGCGGAGTCGTTTCCGGTGCGGTTTCTTGAGTCCGGTCCGGCCGGTGGCGGGATGGCGACGGCGTTCTTCGGGGCCCGCGCTGGGAAGCCCGATGCGATCTCGTTCGACATGGGTGGAACGACCGCCAAGGCCTGCCTCATTCAGGGTGGCCGCGCCGGGGTCGCGCCGCTGATGGAGGCGGCGCGGGTGCATCGCTTTAAAAAGGGCAGTGGCTTGCCGATCAGAGCTCCGGTAATCGACATGATCGAGATCGGCGCCGGCGGAGGCTCGATCGCTCGCATAGACGATCTGGGCCTGATGAAAGTCGGGCCGGGGAGCGCCGGCGCGGACCCAGGCCCGGCCTGCTACGCCATCGGCGGGACGGAGCCGACGGTGACCGACGCCAATCTGCTGCTCGGCTATCTCGACCCCGATTTCTTTCTCGGCGGCCGCATGGCCCTCGATACTGACGCTGCCGCCGCCGCGGTCAGCCGGGTCGGCAAGCGGCTCGGCCTGACGACGGTGGAGGCGGCCTGGGGCATCTACGAAATCGTCTGCGAAAACATGGCGTCGGCGGCGCGCGTCCACATCGTCGAAAAAGGCCGCGACCCGAGGCGCTACGCTATGGTCGCGATCGGCGGCGCGGGACCGGCCCACGGCGCGCGCGTCGCGCGCAAGCTCGGCGTGGCGGAGGTGGTGGTGCCGCCTGCTTCCGGAGCGGCCTCCGCGCTCGGCTTTCTGGTCGCGCCGATCAGCTTCGAGCAGGCGCGCTCGCTTCCTTGTCTCGTCAAGGAGATGGACCTCGGGGCGGTGAACGGGCTGCTCGCCGAGCTGGAGGCCGAGGGACGACGCCTGCTGGTCGAAACCGGCATCGATCCCGAAGAAATCAGCGTCAACCGTTCGGCCGACATGCGACTCCTCGGGCAGATGCACGAAATCGGGGTCCCGTTGCCGAGCGGGCCGTTGGGACCCGACAGCATTCCGCGCATCGAAGCGTCGTTCGCCGAGGTCTACACCCGGCTCTACACCCATCTCTACGAGGGAACGAGCATCCAAGCGCTGCATTGGCGCGTGCTGTGCTCGGGCCCGATGCCGAAGGTGGACGTGACTCGGCAGACTGGCGACCAGGCAGCGGGGCCGGCCTGCAAGGGCCGCCGACGGGCCTACTTCCCCGACGCGGGGGGCTTTGTCGACGCGCTTGTCTACGACCGCTACGCGCTCCAGCCCGACGACAAGATCGCCGGGCCGGCGATCGTCGAGGAGCGCGAATCAACAACCGTCGTGCCCTCCGGAGATTCGCTGTTTGTCGACTCGAAGCTGAACCTGCGGCTCATCATCGGCCAGAGCTCCGCATTGGAGGCGGTGGTGCCGGCGGGTATGACCCTCTCAGACGCGGTCGCGCGGATCGAAGGGGATCCGGTGGCGCTAGAGATCATGTGGAGCCGCCTGATCAATATCGCAGAGGAGTGTTGGTACACGGTCATCCGCACGGCATTTTCGCTGATCATCGGCGAGGCGCAGGACTTCGCCTGCGAGGTTCTCGATGCCCGCGGCAAACAGATCGCGCACTCGCCGCGTGCGATGCCGGTGTTCAACCTGACCCTGCCAATCGCGGTTAACGCGATGCTGGAGAGGTTCCCGGCCGAAACGCTACGCCCGGGGGATGTTCTGGTTACCAACGACCCGTGGCTTTGCGCCGGGCACCTGTTCGACATCGCCATCGCGGCCCCGGTCTTCCGGGGCGACCAGGTCGTGGCAATCATGGGCGTCGTGGGGCATGTCACCGATATCGGCGGGACCAAGAACAGCTTGAACGCGACGGAGATTTACGAGGAGGGCATCCAGATCCCACCGATGAAGCTGTTCAGCGAGGGGCAACCGAACGAGGACCTGCTGACCCTGATTCGGGAAAACGTCCGCGAGGCCGATCAGGTGATCGGCGATATCCATGCCCTTGTGTCGGCCAGCCGGACCGGCGCCGAACGCCTGCTCGGGTTTATGGACGAATACGGGATGGATGATCTCGAGGCGCTGGCGACGGTCGTCCAGCAGCGCGCGGAAAGGGCGATGCGCGAAGCCATCTCCCGGATTCCGGATGGCGTCTACGAGAGCGAGATCTGGAACGACGGGCTCGGCACTCCGGAACGTTATCCAATCCGCATCACAGTCGAGGGCGATCGGCTCGAGGTCGATCTCGCGGGCGCGCCGCCGCAAGCCGGGCGCGGCGGCAGCAATTGCACGCTCGGATATACCCAGGCGCACGTGACCTATCCGCTCAAATGCATGTTGTCACCCGAGGTGCCCGGCAACGCCGGCTGCTACCGGCCGCTGAGCGTGAAGGCGCCTGTCGGCAGCATCCTCAACTGCGAAAAGCCAATGGCGGTAAACACGCGGGTGAGGACCGGGTGGTACCTCGCGCCCAATGTGTTCATGGCGCTTGGCGATGCGTTACCCGACCGGGTGCAGGCCTTCACGGGGCTGCCCAGCTCGGCGCTATTCTATGGTGTCGGCGCCGATGGCCGGGTCTACAATGACCATTTGTTCCAGGGCGGCGGGCAGGGTGCGTCCGGGCACGGCGACGGCAAGTCGGGGCTACTGTGGCCGACCAGTGCGGGCAACACCTCGATCGAGCTGTTCGAGACGCGTGCGCCGATCCTGGTGGTCGAGAAATCCTATATTGCAGATACGGCGGGGCCGGGGCGGCAACGCGGTGGGCTGGGACAGGTAGTCCGCGCCCGTAAGCTGTTCGACGACGGACGGCCGTCGCAGGTGGGATTGTATCCGAACGGCGTCCTGGTCCAGACGCCCGGGCTGTTCGGCGGCCGGCCGGGCGTCTTGCCCCGCGCCGTGGTCCGCAATGCAAAGAGCGAACAACTCTCGGATCTGGGAATCGGCGCCTTGGTAACCCTGACCTCGCCGGGGGAGATCGCTGAATTGCGGCTCGCTGGCGGCTCCGGATTCGGTGATCCGCTGCAGAGACCCCTGGACGCCGTGCAGCGCGATCTTGACGGGGGTTACGTGACACCCGATGCCGCGCGCCGCGATTATGGCTGTGTGTTTGGCGCCGATGGTCGTATCGACATTACCTCCAGCCGGGAATTGCGCAGACAAGATGCTGCCGAGTTTCAAGCCCATTACGGCGAGAAAGTCTGACAGCGGTCGAGCAGGCAGCACTCCGAGACACTACTGGCTCGGTCGGTGTGGAAATGCTACGGCCCCCCGGCGTCAATGCCGCATCGAGGCGCTTTAGTTCGACGGGATTCAAGACCTGCCCGTCAGTGAACGCTGTCCGTATGAATCGGGCGGTGGCATTCGAAAGCACCCAATTCAACGGGATCGGGCGGCCGTTGTCGGAAGGCAGGTAGAAATGGATGAAGCGGGGGCGCGTATCACAGAACTGGTCTTAGGTCTGTCTCAGGGAGCACGGCCGAGTGCCCACCGCGCACATGACAGAGCCCGATGATGGGGCAAAGATTTGCCGCGCGCCTGGGTTGACGACATCGTCGCCAGCTGCGATCCGCAGGCCTGGTCCGCCGAGCGACTTCGCTGCCTACTCCCGGGCGCCCGCTATCGCAGCAAATCGTACGTCGATGGCAGCGACGGGAACGCTGCTGTTCGGCCTCGGCGTCCACGGTCAATAGCTGTCCGTCGACGCAGAACGGCAGCTGGTGATTAGCACTGGACGCAGCCCTCATAGCCTCGACATTGCGGGCGTATCGGCGGTACGGCGCACCTTAGCGGGCTAGCCCTTGCGCCAGACCGTCGCTAGCCACGGTTGTTTATGCCGGGGCAGCCCCGGCGGGCGGTAGTAATGGCCCACCTCCACGAAGCCGGCCGAGGTGGTGTAATCGCGCCAGGTGTCGAGATCGAAGAAGCAGGCATAGCGATCGTCGCTCCAGCCCTCCTCGTTGTTCCCCCTCGGATTTGAGCAGAACAGCACACCGCGCGGCTTCAACGTTTTGAAGAGTTCCAGCAGAACCCTCGGCAATTCCTGGCTGGGCACATGGAACAGCGACGCGTTTGCAAAAATGCCGTCAAAGCGACTCTCGGGCAATTGCATCGCCAGAAAGTCCTGATGAAAGACCTCGCACTGTGAATGCGAGCGTGCCATGGCGACGAAGTGCTGCGATCCGTCGAGCCCCACGGCTTCGTGCCCCAAGGATCGGAAGTGACTGAGATCGCGGCCGGGTCCACAACCAAGATCAAGAATGGAATAAGGAGGGTCGCCCTCTATCGCATTGAGAAATGCCGCGTAATTTTGGCTGACATCGTGGTGTCGCGTGCCGTTCCAGAAAGCCCGGGCGAACCGATCGTAATACGCGATCGTCGTGTCCGAGAGGCGCCGGATCTGATCCGCGTCATACCGTCCGGGGGTGCGGCTCATCGACGGTCGACATTCCCGATTTTCGCCGAAGGTCGCCCGCGCTCCCATCCGAAGACGCTGCGGCCGCCATAGGATGGCGAGTGCTGCCGCTCCCGCGCAATCAGTTCTTGCACTGGAGGCCCCGAGGCATGGCGCTCGAGCTGTCGAGCTTGGTCGTCAAGTCGTTTGAGCGCGCCGAGCTCCTCCGCGCGCCCCAATTTCGCTTTCTGGACCGCCGATTTTAGTACCTGAATGGTTTGGTCGTACACGGGGAGCGGCACAGGAAACGGATGCCGGTCCTTGCCGCCGTGGGCAAACGAGAACCGCGCTGGGTCGGTGAAGCGGTACGGGGCTCCGTGTACGATTTCGGCCACCATCGCCAACGCACGAACGGTTCGCGCTCCGATGCCGGGAATGAGGAGCAGCTCGCAGAAGTCGGAGGGGCCGCGATCTGCCGCCGCAGCCAGATTGCCATGCAGGCGCCGCACCAGCACGTCGCTCGCGCGGACCTCGTGATGTGCCGGCATGATCAGGTACGGCAGCGGCGGCTGCGGTGTCAGCGGACCGGGCTTCTCGTCCCGAACCTCCAACGCCCGCAATTCGCGCGCGATACCGTCCGGCCCCAACGATTGCAGAATATCCAGCTGCGTGCGGCGAGACGCTTCCGCCCGCCGGTCGGTGAGGTTGATGATCTCCCCTTGCTCGACCCCATCGATCGCAGCGTGCGGCTCTTCGACGAAGCTTCTGAGGGCTTCCGAAAGCCAATGATAGCGGCGCGCTTGCTTGCGCTCGCCGTTCATCCCTTGTTGAACCACGACCCACTGGCCGGCATCGGTAACGACGAAGCCGTGCAGATAAAGATCGAAGCCGTCCTGCACGGCGGCGCTGTCTACCTTGGCGACAAGCCGGCTCGCCTTTGCCAGCGCTGCCCCATCGAAACCCACTCGCTCTCCGATCGAGACCAGCTCCTGCGGAGTCTGCCGTGAATGCTTGCCGCGGCCGCCGCAGACGTGGATCCCGAGTTCGCCCGCGAGCGGCGCGAGGCCGCGCTTCAGCGCGCCAATCACGCTGGTGGTGATGCCCGAGGAGTGCCAGTCCATCCCCATCACGGCGCCGAACGACTGGAACCAGAAGGGGTGGGCAAGACGCCGCAATAGCTCATCGCGACCGTAGTGATGGACAATAGCCTCGCTGATCACCGCGCCGAGCCGCGTCATTCGATCCACGAGCCACTTGGGCACCTGCCCGCCGTGTAGTGGAAGATCGGCGCTTCCAGATCTTCGAGCCATGGGCCGTCCGGTGCCGCTAGCGATGTCCCCAAGCAGCTCATTACTCGGGGCTTCCCGAAAGGGCTACACGGGTCCGGCACCGATGACAAGCAAGCGCCGGAAGCGCCCTCTTCGCTCCGGATATAAAGGTCGGAGCAGAGGGGCCAAGGTGAGGTGGGGACCCTCAGCTCGGGACTCCGCGACCCACCGCATCTTCCCGTCCTTGGCGAGACAGTTCTCTCCCTCTCCCTGGAGCAGGCGGGCCGGTTGATTCGCGGGTCCTTCGATTCTCGGGTCCTTCGATTCTATCGTGATTAGGAGAACGGACAAGGCGCCGCCCGTGCCCATCGTCGTTCGTGCCGAGCTCGAGAAAATGACGCAGAAAACGCCCGCTGTGCGAGACGCCGAAGGCGAGTGCATGGCGGATGCCGGTACCGGCGGTCCACGCCCCGTCGGGATCAGCGGGGTTCGGCGTCCCGTTGCGATCGAGAACCAGGAGCGACCCCTGTTGCCACCCAGAGAGGACAACGCCCATCGTATCGGATTTGCCGCAACCGGTATCGGGCGTTAGGTCTGCTACGAATTGCCTCGTTGCTTTCGTTACCTACGTCTCGGCCGTCCCGCTAGGCGTGGGATGAGGACTCAAAAGGAGGAGTCGATGAACTGCTGGCCAGTCTTCCGACGCGGGCTGACCGCCGCCGTGCTCTTGTCGCTTTTACCGCCAGCTGGCGCTAGCGCCGCCGAACTCGACCCGGCGGCTGCGGTTATTAAATTGCCCGATCAGATTAAATGGAACGAGAACGCGACTTCGGGCAGCGCCAACGCCGTTCTCTATGGCGATCCGTCGAAGCCCGGTCTCTATATCGTGTTGGTCAAGTGGCACGCGGGTCATATGAGCCACCCGCACTTCCATCCCAACGACTGTTTCATCACGGTGATCTCGGGCACGTGGTGGGTTGGCACCGGAACCAAATTCAATCCCGAAGCCACGGTGCCGATGCCGGCAGGCAGCTTTGTCACGCATTTCGGCAAGCAAGTTCATTACGACGGCGCGAAGGACGGCGATACAGTGCTCGAGATCGTCGGCGAAGGTCCCGCCACCTCGACCCCGGCCGAGCAGAAATAGCGGGTCTGCCAAACTGTCGCGATCGCGTCCGGCGGCGCCCGGGACCCGCAGGGGTTGGGCCGTCAGCGTCGGGCATTTCGGGCTTGCCGCGGTCGTTTGGCTCAATGCGGCACTGGTCGCCGCGGCATTCGCCGCTCTATGGGTGCCGCAGCTGCTGCCGACGCAAGATGCCGCCCAACCAGCGGGCTGTGATAGACCATAAACTGTAGCGGGTTCTGATGAACCATTCAGGGGTCAGTCGGAAGCAGGCTGGAAGTTGACGAGTGGCAGAGACGGGCACCGACCCGCAGCAGATTTCTATTGCTCCCGCTTGGGTCGGCGAAGGATCGGCAGCATTTCGGGTGGGACGAGGACCTCGATACTGCGCGCGACCCCAGGTTGACGTCGGATCAGCCTGGCTCGTTCGAGGGAGACCACCATCTGGTGGACGGATGGTGGACTGACGCCGAAGTGTCGCTGCAGGTCGGCTTCGGCGGGAGGCCGACCGAGGACGCACGTATAGGCATAGATGAACGCTAGATACTGACCTTGCGTGGGTGTGAAGCTTGGAATAGCAGGCTGAGGCGACATCTGTACTTGGTCTACACGGGCATGGCCCCGCGGCAAGCGCCTCGGTGCGTCCAGCGGAGAACGCGCTAGCGATGATGACAAAACCTACTTATCCCCTGCGGAGACCGGCGTCCCCAACAGCCGATCGAGCACCGGTCCAAGCGTCGGCAGTGGGAAGTCGTCGCGGCCGATCTCAGCGATATCGAGACCGCGCGCTCGTACTGCCTTTCCCGCCGCCTCGATCTCGGCAATCTCGGCCAATGACAGTCGGTAGGTCCACTCCGCCTTCGCGCTTCTTCATATCCGCGCCGATCCACGCGGAAGGGCCCCTGATATGCGGCCGCGCCGGTGCCGTTCGCGCCGGCGTCACGACCCTGTCGTCGTTGGCGAGCATCAGGGAAGCCAGCGGTCGGACATGATCAGTTCGACCTGTTTGTTCTCGACCGAGTCACCCCGCATCTCTCTGCCGTCTGGTTTGATGCGGCCGTGCCGGTCGACGCCGTCGAACGCCGCGGCGCCGATGCGGACCATCACCAGCGGCTCCTCGCTCGTCGCCTTGAACCAGTAGAAGGTGCCGTGCGGCAACAGCACGCCTTCGTTCTTGCCGATCGTTTGGGTCTCGTCGTTGGGCCCATAGAAGGTCGCCTCGCCCTGGAGGACAACAAAGGTGTGGTCCTCGTTGGGGTGTGCGTGCAGCCCGTTCTCGCCGTCCGCCGCGTAGGTCTTTAGAACGACCCACATCTTTTCCGAGGCGGCGAGCGGCGTATCGGTGCGGCCCTGCTTAGGAAGCTGCCCCTCCAACTTAAAGAAGGAGGGCTTATTGCCGATGACCTGCGACTGCACCTTGGCGCGGAGATCCTCAGGGCTTTTGGCGATGGTAGTGGTTCCATCTGGCGGCATGGCGGTCTCCTTATCAATCTTCGGTGAAGGCTAGGGCTGCGCTCGGCGGCCTGTCAATTTTGCCCCTCACTCTTGAGCGCAACGGCCTGCGATCGCCGTATAGACGGCAATGTCGATCATCGAAGCAAAGATGGTTCGCCACTGCAGATTGCGCCTACGGTGAACAAGCGGCCAGGAACCCGAGATTTGCCGACGATGATGTGGCCGCGGCCCCCATGCCGAGCTCCGAGAGGATATCTCGCGCGTCCGCCGCTTGCGGGTCTGCCTGATCCCACCCACGATTTGCGTACGCCCTTCACCGCCGATCCTCCTCTGTGAGCGTATGTAGCAGCGCTTTAGCAAATAAGAGTTGCGGCGCGCCCGCGCGCGAGTCAATCCGGGAAACCCTCCCTTGGAATTTCAGACGAGCGGAACGGCGGCGTTCACTGTCGCCGCCACTGCATCATGGGCGTCACGGAGCGCTACTTGTCGAGCCAGACGTCCTCCATGCGCCAGCCGTTGGAGATGCTGTTGACCATGATCGTCAACCCCTTCACATAGGGCTGCCAGCAGCTCGCACCTCGATTGTAAAAGATGATCGGGCGGGCGCTGTCCTCGGCCAGCTTCCGTTCGATCTCCCAAACCAGTTGCCTACGCCTCTCCTGATTGGCCTCTGCCGATTGTTGATCGATCAGCTCGTCGATCTCGGGATTGCAGTGACCGTTATAGTTCAAGTCCCCGCCGCACCCATAGAGCAGGTAAAGGTTCTGGTCGGGGTCGGGCCCGCTTCCCGAGAGGTTGAGGCCGACGACATAGTCCTTGCGCATGACCTTGGGGAGCCAGATGGTGCTGTCGATCGTGTCGAGCTCGCCGTCGACGTAGATCTCCTTCAGCTGATCGATCAAGATTACCGCAGGTCCGGGTTGTCGAAAGGCGGCACGTCGCGATTGATGATTAGGTTGCGGTTGACGGCAGTAGGCGTCAACTCGCAGATCGCCTGTGGCATCCGGTTATTCACGTCCTTCAGCAGCGGAACCGAGAGGGCATAGGGGAACGTCATGTCAAACGTCCCGGCAACGAAAGCCAGATTCGCCGTCGATAGAATCTTGATTATCGTATATTCGATGCCTTCCAGATAAGGTCGGTCCTTTTTCCAGTAATCCGGGTTTCGGGTTACCTTGATGTATTCGTTGGGCTTGAATGAACCGAATTTAAATGGGCCCGTGCCGACCGGATGTTGTCGCATGTCGCGCGGCGAAACGTGGCAGGGATAGATCGGCGAATACCCGGAAGCGAGAGCCGTGATAAAAGCTGGTTGCGGCCGCTTCAGATGAAATGTGACTTCGTAGTCGCCGTTCGCGGTGACCGCTTCGAGATTCCTATACCATGACTTGCGGGGGTTGACCCGCAACTTCTCACTCGACTTGCCGCTCAGCAGATCCCATGTGCACACCACGTCCTTGGCGGTGAACGGCTTGCCGTCGTGCCATGTAACGCTTTGGTGTAATGGGAACGTCAACTCGGTCCCGTCCTCGCTCCACGACCAGCTCGTCGCGAGGTCGGGCACGATCGACTGCAAGCTGTTCTGTTTCACGTGCTGGTCGAACATGACGAGGTTGTTGAAAACCCCCATCATTGGTCGCTCGGCGAAGACCGTTGCTTCCTCGAGAATCGACATGCTGGCCGGGCTGTCGACCGTATACATCGTCAGAATGCCGCCTGCTTTTTGGGCAGATGCCGGCTCAGCCGCGAGCAAAGCGACGAGCAATAGCCCCGCGCCAGCGCATGCTCTCCGATTTCGCTTCATTCCCATCTTTTCCTCCCTTTGCTGGCGTGCGGCCCATTTGCTGGGCTCTGGCACCGGATGAATGCTATTTGGCCTGCCAAACGTCTTCGAAGCGCCAACCGTTATAGATGCTGTCGACCATGATCGTCAGCCCTTTGAAATAGGGCTGCCAACACGTCCGCATGGGGTTAAATCTCTTTAACGGTAACCCAGATTTCGCCGGAGGGCCCGAAGGTTCGAATCCCACTCCCTCCGCCACTTAGCTCGTAAAATCAATTAGTTATAGGTCGCTTCTGGATTTGTCCCATACTTAGTCCCACGGTCGGAGCGTTCATCGAGGCGATGCCAGAGCGGTTTAAGGCACCGGTCTTGAAAACCGACGGCGGGCGTCCCTTCGTATATCGGCTCGTGTCACAACGTAATGTATGTCAATCGCTTAGGCGGTACCGCCATCCGTTCCTGTCTCGGCTTGTTCCTACGCGTATCGGCGCGTTTGGGTCCAAAGTTGGGTCCACCACCGGCCGAACTCGTGGTACGATGTGCAATCCGGGGGCAGGACGCGAAACGAACCAAGGCGCATTATGTCGCGAAGCAAGTCGGCGCCGCCGACACGGCCGGCAGCAGCCGATCAGACCCACCAAGTCAGCACTTCTGTCGGCCTTGGCGATGGGGGCGCGGATGCTGCTAACCGCGTCGTCGCGTCCAGGGTCCGCAGGCGGGCGCGGGTTTTAGAGCAACCCGCACAGCCATCTTCGTCTTCATGGCCGCGCGTGCAGGATACGCCTTCCGCCACAGGTGGTTCTGCCCTAACGGCCCACGCCACAGTCCAACCAGCGGCTACCGCGGCGACCGGTCCCACAACGCAAGGTTCGCTATCGAGGATCGAGACAGATTACGCCAGTCTGCGCCTCCTAGCCATTTCGCTTGAAAAGATGGCGCGGGATGAAATAGCCCGGCTTTCAGGCGAACGCCCAAATGACCCTTACACGATCGAGAGTAACAAGAAACAATCTGATCTTCTCTCTATTCTAGCCGATGGATTTGCAAAAATAGCAGCGGCATTGGAGGAATATTCTAAACAGCCTCAACCGCTATTAGCAGGCAAGGCCAAGGAAATTGTGGATGCGGTCGGTGCACAATTCAAGGCATGGTGGAACGACAACGGCGCCGAAACGATCGATTGGGGCATTCGGCTTCCCGTAATCACTGCATTCACCGCAGCTCTCGGTTGGGCAGGTGCCGACATGACCTTCGCGACGGCGGCGGTTTGCACGCTCGTCGGCGGCCCAAAGGTGATCGCCGCGGTCCAGGCGGCAAAAAAGCGCACAAAGCGGCCCTGATCGAGTTTGGATCCCGCCGCCGCAGATGGTGGAACAGATCGAAGAGGAATTGCCCACGAGAAGCTGGAACCCGCAAAGGGACGGCCCCCCTCGCCGTAATAGGGCTAGGTGTGCATCGTTAGCCACGAGATCGCGCTCCGCCCGAATGTTGGATATCCCGCGATATTCGGCGGTTGCCGGGCCGGTTGGTCAAGGCCAGATCGAAGCGCCCATATAGACGGGATCATGACGTTTGACCTTTCCGATGACGAGAAGCTGGCCCTCACGGCCCTTCTCAAGCGGACGATCGAAGAGGACCGCTACCCGCTGTCGCCGCGACTTCATCCCCTGAAAGCGATACTCGCGAAGTTGAAACCCCCGCGACCTGTTGCCCAGCCCTATCTCGCGCCGAAGTAATATAAGCCGCCGCGAGCCGTCCGCGCCGATCACCGCTTGGTCCCGGTCACGACCATATCGACCTGCCGTCCGCCGCATTTGGAGCAAACCAAACCTCTCGCACCAATCGAGCACTGGCGTTTCGGCGCCGTACCGAGCAGCCATTTCGGCCGGATCTGGCTCGACCTGATGACCGCAACCCTTGCACCAAACGATTAGCCGGACCTGGGCAGCGGTAGCGATCCCGAGCGTCATCGGCGGGCCGGGTCGAGATTTCATTGTTTCCGCCGCCCAAAGATTGACTTTGCGCCCACTTTTCCGATCGTCAGACCGATGTAGGCTACACCGCTGCCCTCCGCGCGGTCCCGCGGTTCCACCAGCTCAATGATCCGCCATTCATGACCGGGGATAGCGCGATAGGGCGGGCCGTCGGAAAATGGCTCTCGAAACCCCCGGGCTATGAGTTCACCGCGGATCAAACGTTGGCGTAAATCTCCATAGACAAGATCAGTGAAGCGGTCGAGTACCCGCTCCGCATCCTCGTACCTGTTATTAAACGCGCGAACCTTTTCCTGCATCTCCTTTTCAGGGTCCTGCCTATCCCACACTTCGTCACGCTCGGCCCACACTCTCTTTAGCTCTGCTTTAGCATTTTCAAGATGTTGTAAAAGATCCTGATTTCCGAACTTTTCGACCGCTAGGGCCGGATGATACCATTGATCTACCGTCCATCCTCTTGCCCTAAGCTGGAGGCGGCGGCCCCGCAACCGGGTCAAGCCCCAGCTCCATATATCTTTGAGCACGGAATAAGCGAAACCGGGAAGAGGTATCATACTCGCCGTTGCTATCCCCGGCGCCTTCTAGTAACGGGTCGCGGCGGAGCATATACCTTGGGTGGCGGCAAGGGCTCGCGCACCGGCTCGGGTCGGAGTTTGTTGAGGATCTCCCTCAGGGTGCGGATGCGTGGCGAGACCGGATAGCGGTCGTTCTCGACGATGGCGTGAAGCTCTTGGGCGAGCGCGGCGGCTTCGTCGTCGGATAGGTCAAGGTGCTGCATAACCCCGATATAGGGTCGCGGTTGCGAAGGGGCTACGTCGTCCTATTCTGACCGGGACCGTTCCGCGCGAAGCCCGCCGCCGGCTCCGTGCTCGTGAGCACACGGTGGGTGCGTTTATGCCCGACTGACGTTTCGCTGACCGTCGGCGTGTAGGATCAAGCCGGCCTAGCGCATTTGGGCCAATCCTGAGTGCCGAGCAGCGCCGGCGTTGACCTCCTCCTCCTCCTTAAACCCGGCGCTGTTCCTTCCCCAGGGCGGGTCAGTCCTTATGGAAAGTCAGCGGCGCGGCCGATGCCGGTAGGGTTGTTGTGGGGCTACGGGCGGCCGGCCGAAGCACCGGGGCAGCTCTCGCTATCCACCGAGCGCGATGCTTGCGGATCGCGGCAAGATGCATCCACTCACCGGCTCACCTGCTCTCGCGCTGCCACTTGATCGAAACGACGGCTCGTCCCCTCGCTCCGCATCCGCGGCACCTGACGCGCGCCCTCAGGTTGAGCACCTTGGCCTGAGGGCTGAGCCCGAGCCGTAGCAGGAACTTCGGTGTCAGCACTGCGACGTGATGGCAGGCGGCGCAATCGACGCGCTGCGCTACCAAAGGCAGACCTCGACCGCGTTCCCCCAGATGAGCGTTTTTTCTACGTGATGGCTGGTCACCTTGCGAACGAGGTAAACATTCTCGGCAAGCTGCTTATCATCGGTGGGAGGTCACAATTTATTTTTGGGAGGCGAAGTGGTTTTTCTAAATGCGATGAGTATGATTGTCGATTGGGTCGCCTGAGGCGAGGTATAAACCCTTAATGGGCTATAAGTGCATGGACGAATGAAAAAGCACCAAGTACAAAAAACGATATCGACAAGACCACGATCGTTGTTACAAGCCGGCTATACACACTGCTCATCCGTAGGTCGAATAAGACCATCTGAGAACTAGCAGTTGCTGCCACTTGCTTCAGCGCCTCCGCAGCCAGAGCAAGGGACGCCTGTTGTGCGGCAATGGCCCGATCAACGGTCGCCTGTTGTGTGGCAATGGTCCGATCAACGGACGCCTGTTGTCTGGCAAAGCGTTCTTCCAATCGCCGGTCGCATTCGTCCAGATGGACATTAAAGCGTTTGACCAGTTCAGCTGTCGTGATCGCCAGGGTATCGGTTGTAGGAACGAGCGTTGTCATTTCCCTACTACCTCAAACGTCGACGCCTAAGGCGAGGCATGTGTGGCACGCAACTGAGGGGTCTGATTAACCGCGTCCGGAACTATCCGCGTCTGTGCGGCAAGCGTATCGTTATCAATGTCGCAATACACCGCTATCGTCCTTAATGGCTCTGCGCTTTACTAGCACGGCGCCACCCTAAACGAAACTGATGAAATTGTCAATGGAAAATACGTTTTAAGCAACAACTTGCACAGCAGCCCTGCGTGTCGCGGCGGAATGCCCGACAGTCTGAGGCCGGTGAGAAAGCGGCTCGGGCTCGGCCAGCTGATTTTGCGCGTCGACCACGCGCCAAAAAAGGCTGCCCAGCCGTCCGCTAGCCATCGCCGCTAGGTCCGTGACGAGACCCGGCACCAGTCCTCGCGGCGATCGAACCTGACCGAGAGAGCGAGGCGTTCGTGCCAATGTGCCGCATAGGCCCCCCCGAGAGCCGGGGAGGAGACGAGATTGAGGTTTTCCGAGTTCGCTGCGGCGCAGCGCGTCCAATTCATCGAACCCGTCAGCGTGACGGCGCCGTCAATAACCATTGTCTTGGCGTGCTCAGCCGGGTGAGCCAGCGCCGATCACGCGGAAAGCCGGCCATGATCGTCACCGCCGCCGAAGCAACGAGCGTCTTGCCGAGGAATCGCATGTCACGGTTGTGAGCCTGACGGAGCAGGCGGACTTCTTGCGCCAGTCGTCGTCCCACTTCGGCATATCCGCCCGAGCCAAACAGCTCGACGACAATGGAGCCTGGAACGTCCAACACCGGCAGCACCTGGCTGAGGAACAATGCCGCGGCCGCTTCATCGATCGATCCCGACAGGCGCACTGTCGGGTGAGCTAAGCGCGCAAAGAGCTCCGGGGGGATCCCGGCGGTTGGGGCGGTCATCAGTTGGCTCGATTTTCCTGCGGAAGCGCAATCATGCACGACACAATGCAAGCTGCGGTCCGCAACAACGGTCGGATGCGCGGGGCGATTATGTTCGGGCGTGTAGTCAGTTTCTTGCATGGTGCGAGCAGCGCGGCCTGACGCTCGCCGCGATCCGGCCCCATGTTGCTTGCCGCCTTTCTCATGCATGCTGTTCCGCACCGCGCGCGGGCACGACGGCAGTGCCCTGTCCGATCAGGCGATGAGCCAGCCGGACGCCAGGCGGATGATCCGCCGGCGCGCGGCCGCCGCCGGCATCATGGCGCCGATCGGCTGCCATACGTCGGGCGACCAGGATCACCGCCTATCTCGCCAACGGCGGCGCACTCGGCACGCGCAGGAAATGGCCGCGCATGAGAGCCCGCGCACCACAAAGCTCTACGACCGGCCGAAGGAGCGGCTCACCCGGGACGAGGTCGAAAGGATCAGATTGTGAGGGCTGAGAACGCCTCCAGCTCCAACCCGGCTAATCGAACAGTCTGGCGAGTTCATCGAGTACCTTCGCAATCAGCTGCTGGCGGCGCGGGTCCTGCGCCTCGGGCGTGACAGCAAAAAGCTGGATCAGATATCGCGCCTTTGCGGCGGCCTCGGGCCAAGTCGCCGATGGCGCAGCGACGGCATAGCTCTCGAATTCGTCTTGGCGCCGCTGCAATGCGGTCTGATCGGCCTGGACCTCGTGGAGACGCCGGCGCAGCTCGGTAGATTTCTGGGCGGCCATGCCGCGATGCTCGTCGAGTTCAACCGGGCGGTCCGGCATGGCCGATTGTTCCTTTCGGGTGTTCGGTTAGCTCGATTGACATGGCTCTCTCCCCGTCCTTGTTATCGTGGCGGGTTCCGCTAGTCGGAGCGGCAAAACACCGCAAATATTGCTGTCCTCTTTGTGTAGAGGTGCCCTTATTTCGGACCGGCCAACACCAGCTTCAAGATAATAATAATTTTTAAAAATAACTTGCCTATTGCACATCGTAGAATAGTCCCCATTTCAGAAGAGGCGACAAAATTTATTTGCCGCAATAAATCACGGCGGGGCAACCGGACGCGCACCCCGCCCACGGGGACTTGGTGACATTTCGTACTGAACATCGATGCCGATCGGTTCGCTGATGCGGTCCGCCTGTCTTTTTTAAAGTCCCAAAAGCGGCGGTGCGAGCAGCTTTGCAGCACCGTGATTTGGTAGAAGGCTGAGATGGAAACCAGCACGATGAGGCACCTCCGGCTCGCGGCCGAAAGCGGCGACGCCGCCGCGCAATTCAATCTCGGCGTCCTCTCTGACGGCCGTTTGGACGACAACGGGTATGCCATCGAAGGCAACCGAGCGGAGTCGCTCAAATGGCTGCTGGCGGCCGCCGAACAGGGCTTGCCGCGCGCTCAGAGCCGGCTCGCCGAGCTCTACGCCGGCGGCCCGAATGCATCGGAAAACTTCGTGAACGCTTGCGCCTGGTTTCTGCTCGCGACAAAAAATTCGCGCGGCATTCACCGCCACCAGGCTCGGTCCGGGTACGAACGGGTCGCCACCCGGTTGACGCCGGCGCAGCTCACCGAGGCGAAACGCTTGGCAGGACTCTGGAGAGCGCAGCGTAACCATGAAACCCCACAGCTCAGCGAAGGGAAAGCGCCATGAGAGCCTGGTTCGTTCCACCCCTAGTCATTCCCATTCTTGTCGTGCTGATGGTCGTGGCATTCGCGACCTATCAAGCACTCTAAGCCCAGAATTTTGTAAAGGAGCACAGTCATGGGCATCTCGATGAACCCCAAGATGAGCGGGTTTAGGAAATGGGCGGAAATCCACGAGCCGACGAAGATCGACAAAGCTCGCACCGGAGCGGAAGAGGGCGGTGTCACCCTAGCCGCGGATGTCCATCAAGCCGGGAAGACGGCGGACCAGCAACCGCATCGTCCATGGCTCGTTCCCGGGGCGGGTAAGCTCTAACCCGTATTCGGGGCGAAAGAGACCGCACATGCCGAACGGCTGAACATTTCGTGATGAGATGCCGCGGTCTCTCCTACCTCGTTCAGGCCGCTCGACCGGCCTGCGGCGGCGACCGGGAGGTCACCGAGTTGCGTGGCACGCGCCAGGGCCGCCGATGACCCATTTAGCAATGCTCAAGAGGGCGAGATGGCGTACGAAAAGCTCGACCAAGCACTTCGACAGCTGAAAACAGATCGCGAGCGTGCGGAGGTGAACGAAGCCCAACAAAAAAAGGCGGACGAAGAAGCCAGGATCCGGTTCGTGCAAGTTAAGTCGACGGTGGTCGGGCCTATTTTCGATGAGGTCGTTGCGCGCTTAGCGGCAGAAGGCTTCTTCGCCGAAACGTTGGACGAACAAAACGACGCCTCCGGTCCAATTTCTCTCAACGTGAATTTATCGGAAGATGACGGATTTAACCGGCAAGGCAGCCTCCAGGTACGATTTGATCCAGATGAATATAAATGTGAATTTGGAAAGTCGACGATGGCTAAGACTGCATCAACAAATCAAATGGTATTCGGAGATAGACATCGCCAATTTGACGAAATGACGGAGGCGTTGGTTCGCGAGACAGCCGAACAATTTGTACTCGATTTGATTGGCGGGGATCACTTCCGTTAGCAGAGAAATGCCCGCCCTAAGGTGCGCCGGCGGCCTTCAGCTCTGTCAAGCTTTTAACAAGCGTCTGGCCAAACCTGCAGGCGCCTAGACACTGATTACATGCCGGGTCGCCGACAATTCGCTTGGACCTTGTCCGGCCAAAGGGGAGCGCCAACCCGTGGCGGGCGGGTGCGTGCTTACCTAAGTCGTCCCCCCAACCAAACCTAACGCAGACATTTTCACCAGAGCTTTTGTAATAAGGGCGCCCGGTGGACGTATCCCAATTTAATTCTGAAAAACACACGCAGAAAATCATGGCGCGGGCCCAACCCCAATTGTCGTGCCCTTCTGCCAGTCTGACGGTCGTGGTGACGACCGCAATCAACCCATCTTTGCGTCGGTCGAGACCCGGGCATAGATCGCAACGCGCTGTCGCTGGGGAGGAAGTCATCTCCTGCATCCCTATCAGGACGCTTGCCCGGAGACGAAACCTCGGGCCGCAGGAGGATTTGCAGTGACCGCCATCGACTTCCGAACCGACCCCGTTACCGCTCGGCGCTACCGCGTCGTATCGCTCGTTACCCACGCCGACATCCCGGACATCGTCTGGGCCGACAACGAGATGGGCCGCTGCGGGGTGCAGGGCAGAGATGCCAAAGGCAAACGAATCGTCCTGGAACGGTCTGGGCCGATCAGGATCGTCAGCACGAGGAGGTGACCATGCCCGATCGCGACGATGCCGAACTTTGGGAGAGGGCCATCGGTTTGCCGACGCATGCAAGAGTGCGCGCATTCCTCGAGAACTTCGCGAGGCGCCAGATCCCCGTTACCTACCAAGAGCTGGCAAAGGCTCTCCAGATCTTGCCCCCCCGTTCCATCCATCGGGTGACGGAAGCCCTGGAGCGCCTGATGGAGGAGGACGCGACAGCGCGCCGCCCGTTCATCGCGGCGCTCGTCATCAGCAAGGCGCGTGGCGGCTTGCCGGCGCCCGGGTTCTTCGATCGCGCCCGACGTCTCGGCCGGTTCGCGGGCGATCCGGACGGTCAAGACGCTTGGTCGTTTCATGCAGCCGAGCTGAACGCCGTCTTCGCTCGCTGGGGCGGTTCGCGCGACAACTAGACTAGACTAGTGTCCGTCCATAAACAGGCGATTTTTCAGCGGTGCAGCAGGGCGTCGGGTTGGG